>MDTE01130444.1_pt1 | contig 95775 bp, 82 predicted proteins | sample 811231 | NCBI WGS metagenome assembly MDTE01 (sample SAMN05326651, study PRJNA326480) | marine metagenome | isolation source: seawater | place: Indian Ocean: Red Sea | collected 2010 | reverse complement strand
TGCCTATTACAGTCTGGACAGTAAATTGATGCCATATGTAACCCCATTTAATAATGGTTATGAATATATTTTTAGTATAACTAGTGTTGTCAATTTAGATAGCATAAGCCCAATTATCTCTTAGCGAGTAGTGAAGTGGTTATTTAATCACAAATCAAATTTAATCATTAAATAAAATAAAGTTGATATCCCTGCTATCCATATTAACCACCAAAACATCCTAGCTGTTGTTAAAAATGTATATTTATCTACTATCGCTTCTTCATCCATTTCTCGGTCTATTCTTACTTTCTCTACTGCTGAAAGTTCATCTTTTTTAGATTTAGAAGATTTAGTTGGAGTATAGTTTTTCGACCATAAGTTCATCAGAAATTTCACCACTTTTGCAGTTAACCACCAAAATACTAGACCTGCAATGATACTTGGTGCATAAAAATTGTCTAATCCAAACAGGGTTCCTTGAGGAAAGTTGTAAGGACTAATCGTATCAATCATTAGACTTATAATGTTTGCTAAAATTAGACCCATAATTAGTCCCAAAAAGTAACTTGGAATAAAACCAGATAATAGTACTACAATCCAACGAAACGACCCTATTTTATATCGATAGATTGGAGCCCCCCATAAGAATAGTGTCATTAAATCAGAATGATTTTTATTAATTTCTTTGTATCTCTCTATCGCAGCCATATCTTTTTCGTTTAACCCAGTATAGAGTTTACCTATCCCAAAGTAATCAGATTTTGTTTCCCATATGATATAAATATAAGAAGGAATAAGGAGTAAAAAGCAAATCACATGAAAACTTACGAAAATAATCCAAATCACTTCATTAACTGCCATCCTTCACCTCTCTTAATAAACCTGCAAGTGTCATTAAAGAATCCTCTTACTCTTAGATAATCTTAGGTATTAATATTCCTCTTTGTGGTTGAAGTTTAAGAATTCCCTCAATAACTATATTCTCATCACCTGTTAAATCTCTAGTTAGTATATAAACACCTTTTTTAACGTTCTTAACCTTATTATCAATTAGCTTATGGATGTTTCCTTTATATTGATTAGGTTTAAAGTCTTCGCCTCCAAAAGGTTTAATAATTCCACTACGGATTAAAGCATAAATACGATTATCTATTGTTACCTCAAACTTACCCTTGTATTTACCATAGGATTTAGACCAAGCTTTATGAAGTTCATTCCAACTAATTCCATTTACAGGTATATCAAGCTGTTCTTTAACCCAAATCATAATCTGTTGTCGTGGTCTAAGATAATCCTCATAATCAGGAGCAGGTATAGCTTCTTCTAGTTGTTCAATTCCTCTATTACCCCACAAAGATAAAATAGCTGAATCTATAACAGCATTAGGGGGTTTAGTATTATCTAATGTAGTGAACTTAGGATTGCTCTGCATCTCTTTCATAAATGCTTTTCTATGTTCTCTTCTTAACTTATTAAAGAACTCAGTAAACTCTTGAGTAGATTTAAACTTTATACTTACATCTTCTAATTTAAAATCTTCACTAGTTTCAAATTGCTCTGGTGTTATACCTAAACTTAAAGCGACCCTAGCTGCATTCCTAACTGCTTGGTCATCTTTATCTAACTTTCCTTTATTATCACGATATCTATCGAACACTTCTTGAAATGCATTAGATAGCTTATTACTTCTTTCACTTGATTGATTAGCTGTATCAAAATGATTCTTTAAGGCGTCATCTATTATCTGGGCACTAGTCTTGCCAGAATCTTGCTTTAATTGCTCTATCTTTTCTAATGCTTCAGCAGACACTCTAGTCAGTGAAGTTTTACGCTTAACCATAGATTTATAATAACATTGTTAACACTTAAATGATAATGAATAACTAACATTAGCTAATCAGATAAATAAGGTCTATTTAGGTTTATATTTAAAATTATAAATAAACTATTTTATAAAAAGAATAGAGGATTAGTAACATCATTAAATTGTAAATACCATCCCTACGGGATGAAGTGTATTTAAGTTTACGATTAAGGTAATAAAATATTATGCTACTAAAACACATATAAAACATTCATTTTATATCTAAAAAGAGGTGGTGGGCGGTATAAGATTCGAACTTATGACCTCTGCGATGTCAACGCAGCACTCTAAACCGCTGAGCTAACCGCCCGCAATATATAGTCATCATTATTTAATAAAAGAAGAAGAGACTTTACCAAACAAAAATCAATCTTCTGAGATAATACTATCTAGTAAATTACTTTCTGTTTGAAATTCACTTTCAAGAAGTTCTCCAGAATTTTTTTCTTCATTCAGCTCAGATTCTTCAGATTTCTCATCTAAGCCTTCTAAAAATTGCACCCCTAATTTTTCTCTTCCTTCTTCAGACAAATCAAACCTAGCAGGAATCAAGCGTCCAATTATCACATTCTCTTTAAGTCCATTCAAGCTGTCTGATTCACCAGCAATAGCGGCTTCAGTAAGCACTCTTGTTGTCTCTTGAAATGAAGCTGCTGCCAATACACTATCCATGTTTAAAGAAGCTCTTGTAATACCTAACATAGCAGTATTTGCAGTAGCTGGTTCTCCTCCTTCAGCAAGAATACTAGCATTTTTCTCTTCATATTCTCTTCTATCAATCAATTCACCTGGCAATAAATCAGTATCTCCAGGAGAATCAACTCTTACTTTACGTAACATTTGAGAAACAATAATTTCAATATGCTTATCATGTATTGCTACCCCTTGAGCTCTATATACTTGTTGAACTTCTTCAATTAAATATTTTTGAACTGCGTCTTTACCCTGAATACGTAATATGTGTTGAGGGTTCTTAGGCCCGGCTGTTAAAGACTGACCGGCTACTACAGGCTCTAAATCTTTTACTAGTATTTGAGCAGCAGCTGGAATCAAATATTCTCTCTCATCTTCATCACTCCAAGAAATTCTAATTTTCTTTTTATTAATTTTTACTTTACCCGAAACTCTAGCTAATATTTGTTCCCCATCAAAATCTGATATGTCTTTACTTTTACCTTTGGGGGATTCTACAGCCAATACCGTTCCTATAGATACTAATTCATCATCAGAAACAAGGGTTTTATAACCTTTAGGAACTTCATAATCATCTTGATATTCTTCAAGATTAACAACCCTTATACTCCTGCCTTCACTAACATCAGTAACATAAGCTATACCATCAATCTCAGAAAGGACTGCTTCACCTTTTGGAGATCTAGTTTCAAATAACTCTTCAACTCTAGGTAATCCACTTGTTATATCTACTCCAGCAATTCCTCCAGTATGAAAAGTCCTCATAGTCAATTGAGTACCCGGCTCACCAATACTTTGAGCAGCCATAATACCAACAGCTTCCCCTAAAAGAACCAATTTCATTGATGCCAAGGCAATTCCATAGCACATTCTACAGATTCCTCTTTCAGCCTGACAAGTTAATGGAGACCTGACAAACACCCCTTGAACTGATAATTCTTCTAATTTTTGTATAATTTCATCAGTTATCTCTTGGTTTCTTTCAAAAATAATTTCACCTGTTTCAGGATCTCCAACAGCAGAAGCAAACATTCGAGATTTAATTTTTTCGCCAAATGAATTTCCTAAAGATTCTGATTCAATATAAGGTATCCACAAACTATCTGAAGTATCACAATCGTCCTCTAAAACAATAATTTCTTGAGCTACATCAATTAATCTTCGTGTTAAATATCCACTATCTGCAGTTCTTAAAGCAGTATCAGCAAGCCCTTTTCTAGCACCATGAGTTGAAATGAAATATTCAAGTACACTCAAACCTTCTCTAAAACTCGATTTTATTGGCCTTCCAATAATTCTTCCTTTAGGATCAGACATTAAACCTCTCATGCCTGCCATCTGCTTTATTTGAGCAATATTACCTCTAGCACCAGAAGTAGCCATTAAGTACATACCACCATAATTATGTAAATTATCTTCAATAATTTTTGTTAAATCATCGTTAGCCTGAGTCCATACCTGTACAGTGTTAAGATATCTTTCATCTTCAGTAATTAACCCATTAGCAAAATAATCATCTAAACTTAGAATCTTATCCTCCGCATCTTTAATTATCTGCTCTTTTTCTGGCAAAATCTCAATATCATTAATTGCTATTGTTATACCCGATTGACCAGCATAATGAAATCCAATCCTCTTAACTTCATCTAACATTTTTTGAGTTTCAGTGTTTCCAAATAAACTATGAACTTCACTAGTTAGGTCTTTCAAAGCCGTTTTATCCATAACATCATTTCTAAATCCTAATGAATCTGGCAAAATATTATTAAAAATAATCCTACCTACTGTAGTTTGAATAAATTTATCTTTTGCATTCTCATTTAATTTTCTAATTTTAATAGGAGTTCTTAAATCAACTATCCCTCTATCAAAAGCCATTAATGCGTCATCAATATTAGAAAAAGGTGATTTATATTCATCTACATTATTATCTAAACTAGTCAAATAAAAGCACCCCAAAACAATATCTAAAGTAGGAGCTACAATCGGGTCTCCTGAACTTGGAGATAACATATTTTGGGTACTAAGCATAATTCTTTGTGCTTCTAAAACAGCTTCTGGTGATAATGGTAAATGTACAGCCATTTGATCTCCATCAAAATCTGCATTAAATGCCGTACATGCTAAAGGATGAACTTGTATAGCATTACCATCAATAAGTACAACTTCAAATGCCTGAATGCCCAGCCTATGTAATGTAGGAGCTCGATTTAACAATACAGGTCTGTTTTTAACAACATCTTCTAATATATCCCAAACTTCTGGTTTAACAGCCTCTGCTATACGTTTAGCACTTTTTATATTATGAGCATAACCTAACATTACTAACTGATTCATCACAAAAGGTTTAAACAATTCAAGGGCCATCTTTCTAGGCAATCCACACTGATACATCTTTAATTCTGGTCCTGCAATAATCACCGAGCGTCCACTATAATCAACTCTTTTACCCAAAAGATTTTGCCTAAATCTTCCTTGCTTGCCTCTAAGTAAATCAGATAGAGCTTTTAATCTATGGTTATGACTACCTGAAACTGCCCTGCCTCTTCTACCATTGTCAATCAAAGCATCGACAGCTTCTTGTAACATTCTTTTTTCATTCCGGATAATTATTTCAGGCGCCTTTAATTCAATAAGCCTTAACAATCTATTATTACGATTTATTACTCTACGATATAAATCATTCAAATCACTAGTAGCAAAACGCCCACCATCTAATTGAACCATAGGTCTTAATTCAGGAGGAAGTACAGGCAATACAGACAAAATCATTTGCTCAGGCTTATTACCACTTTTTCTAAAGGCTTCAACTATCCTAAGCCTCTTAATAACCTTTTTTCTCCTTTGACCAGAAGTAGACCTCATCTCTTCTTGAAGTGTATTTTTTAATAGATCCAAATCTACAGACTTAAGAACTTCTAATACCGCTTCAGCTCCCATATTAGCATTAAATATAGGACCATGTTTTTCTTTAAAATAACGGTACTTTTCCTCAGTTAATAATTGACCAACCCTTATGCTCTCTATTTCATCAATTTCATCCAAAATCTTTTTTTCTAAAGCCAATTTAACTTCTTCAACATCTTGCTCAACTTCAACTGAATCAGATGAATCAGAGTCTAAAGAATCTTTTTCATGATCATCTATATCATCTGAACTATCTAAATCTGAAATTTCTTCTGTGTTAAGTTCCGAATCATTTTTTTCCTGCGCCAATAATTCTATATTTTCATCACCTTCAGAATCCTCTGCTTGAGAAATAGCTTCTGGTTCTAATTTGGACAACTCATCATCAAGTTTTTTTTGCAAATTATCTATAGCAAGTTTTCTCAAATCTTCATCAACATTAGTAATAAGGTATTGAGCAAAATATATAACTCTATCTAAATTCCTTGGAGAAATATCCAAAATTAAACCAGGCCTATTCGGAGTAGCCTTAGAATACCAAATATGTGAAACTGGAGCTGCTAATTGAATATGCCCCATACGCTCACGTCTTACTTTTGACCGTGCCACCTCTACTCCACATCTGTCACAAATAACACCTTTAAAACGTATTTTCTTATATTTACCACAATAACATTCCCAATCCCTAGTAGGACCAAAAATACGCTCACAAAATAAACCATCTTTTTCTGGTCTTAAAGTACGATAATTAATCGTCTCTGGCTTAGTAACCTCACCATAAGACCACATCTTAATCTGATCAGAAGAAGCTAAAGATATCCTAATTGAATTAAAATCGTTAGCACTCTGTGGCATAATTAACACTCCCTAATATTTTTAAATTAAAAATTATACTTAAATTATTCTGAAAAAATAAACGTAATTTAATTTTCGTCAATCTCTTCTTGAGATTCAGAAGAATTCTCTTCATCTAAAGTAATATCTTGACCACTTTCAGAAGAATTCTCTTCGTCAATAATATTAATATCGCTTAAGAGTAATTCATCATCCTCCATATCAATCTCCATCATATCTGTATTAGCCTCCTCATCCCATGAACTTAACCCTTCATCTTCATGTAAAAGCTCAACAGCTAAACCTAAACTTTGTAATTCTTTCAAAAGAACATGAAAAGATTCAGGAATACCTGGCTGAACGACTTTTTCACCTTTTACAATAGATTCATACGTTTTAACCCTGCCCACAACATCATCAGATTTAACTGTTAAAATTTCTTGAAGGTTATAAGCTGAACTATATGCTTCTAATGCCCAAACTTCCATTTCACCAAAACGCTGACCTCCAAACTGAGCTTTACCTCCTAAAGGTTGCTGCGTTATTAATGAATAAGGCCCTGTTGACCTGGCATGAATTTTATCTTCACCTAAATGACTTAATTTCATCATATAAATATATCCAACTGACACAGGTTGATCAAAATCTTCACCCGTACGTCCGTCCTTTAATTTATATTTACCAAATATAGGGGCAGATACATGGTCTTCTCTATTCAATCTGAAAGCCTCAGTCCTTAAGTCATTGTAATCTAAATCTGACTTATCCTCTCCAACTTCCTCCTTGAACCAAATATCCAAACAAGCTTTTACGGCAACTTTACTATCATTTCCTGAGAAAACTTCATCATACGAATATCCTCTATCTTTAAGCCACAAATCTACTTTTTCAGTATCTATATTTTTGCCATCTAAGGATATATCATTAAATTTATAAATCGGATTTGTTGAATCAGATCTATTAATAATCCAAGCTTGAGATAAAGCAGTTTCAATTTGCACATCTGGAGCACCATCAAACACTGGTGATATAGCCCTAAAGCCTAATGAATTTGCAGCCATGCCCAAATGAGTTTCCAATAACTGACCTAAATTCATTCTTGAAGGCACTCCAATTGGATTTAATATTATATCCACAGGAGTTCCATCCTCTAAGTAAGGCATATCTTCTTCTGGCAAAACTCTCGCAATCACACCTTTATTACCATGCCTACCAGCCATTTTATCTCCAGCAGAAATCTTTCTAGTCTGAGCTATCCATAATCTAACCAGCTTATTTACTCCAGGAGAAAGTTCATCTTTATTTTTACGGTTTAAAACTTTAACATCAATAACTTTTCCTTTTTGACCGTGAGGCACTCTCAATGAAGTGTCTTTAACATCTCTTGCTTTTTCACCAAAAATTGCTCTTAAAAGTTTTTCTTCCGCCGATAATTCAGTTTCTCCTTTTGGTGTAATTTTACCAACAAGAATATCTCCTGGATTGATTTCAGCACCAATTCGGACAATACCTTCTTCATCTAAATGAATTAAACTGTCTTCACCCACATTAGGGATATCTCTTGTAATTTCTTCAGGACCAAGTTTTGTGTCACGAGCCTCAACTTCATGTTTTTCTATGTGAACAGAAGTAAAAATATCATTTTTTACCAATCTTTCACTAATAATAATTGCATCTTCAAAGTTATACCCTTCCCAACTCATAAATGCCACAAGAACATTATGCCCAAGAGCTAAAACCCCTTTACCAGTAGAAGAACTATCTGCAAGAACTTGACCATTTTCAACATAATCACCTTTGTTTACTATTGATCTTTGATTAATACAAGTCCCTTGATTACTTCTTACATATTTTGATAAAGGATAAACTTTTTTATCTCCATTATGCGACACAATTATTTCATTAGCTGTAGATTTAGTTACAATTCCTGATAAATCAGAAATAATTAATTGCCCACTATCCCTAGCCACTCTTTCTTCCATTCCAGTTCCAACTAATGGTGGATCAGGCCTTAATAGTGGGACAGCCTGACGTTGCATATTAGACCCCATCAATGCTCTATTTGCATCATCATGTTCTAAAAATGGAATTAAAGAAGTAGAAACACTTACAAGTTGCAAAGGCGAAACATCCATAAATTCAACTGAATCTATTTCAGCAATTACTACAGAATCTCCCATACGAGTTTCAACCTTATCACCAATAAACTGTCCTAAATGGTCTAAAGGAGAATTTGCTTGGGCAATATGTACATTTTCTTCTCGATCAGCAGATAAATAAACAACACCTGAGACGTCATTAACTACATATGGTTTTACCTTTAATTTCTGTTTTTCTAAAGCAGCAATTCTTCTAATTGTTTGAGTAGTTACCTTATTTCCTTTACGCAATAAAGTCTTACCATTATCAGCAATTATATTTTGTTCAACAACCCTTCCTAATAAAGTTGGATCAGTATTATCAATTTCTCTATAAATCAACCTATATGGAGTTTCAATAAATCCATAGTCATTAGTACGAGCATAAGTTGCAAGAGAACCTAATAAACCTATGTTAGGGCCTTCTGGTGTTTCAATAGGACATATCCTGCCATAATGAGAATGATGAACGTCGCGAACATCAAATCCAGCCCTTTCCCTAGACAAACCACCTGGACCTAATGCTGATAAACGTCGCTTATGTGTAAGTTCTGATAGAGGATTAGTTTGATCCATAAATTGAGAAAGCTGAGATCCTCCAAAAAATTCTCTAATTGATGCAACTACTGGCCTTATATTTATAAGAGTAGCTGGTATCGTTTGGTCAGGATCTAATTGAGTTGTCATTCGTTCTTTAACAACTCTCTCCATTCTCATAAGGCCTAATCGAATTTGATTTTGAATCAATTCTCCTACTGCTCTAACTCTACGATTCCCAAGATGATCAATATCATCTGCCAAAACTTCTCCATTATTAATCTGTATCATTAACTTAATAATTTCAACTAAATCACCAAGTTCCAATACTCCTTTGTCATTATCAACATCTCTTCCTGTACGATTATTTAATTTGAATCTCCCTACCTTACCTAAATCATATCTTCTAGGATTAAAGAAAAGGTTTTCTAACAAAGATTTAGCATTATCTATGTTGGGAGGCTCCCCTGGTCTGATTTTCCTATAAAAATCTAATAAGGCTTCTGAATAATCTTGAGTACTATCTTTATCCATTGTAGACTTAATAAATTGATGTTCATCATTCGTATCTATTTTAGAAAATTCTTTAACAATATCAGCGTTTGTACCAAACTCCATTGCTTTGAGCATAGTTGTAATTGGGGTTTTACGCTTTTTATCAACTTTGACTGTCAAAACATCCCTATTACTTGTTTCAAACTCCATCCAAGCTCCTCTATATGGAATCAATTTAGCAGAACTTAATAATCGTCCAGTAGTAACATCTGAAGTAGTCGTAAAATACACCCCTGGAGACCTTACAAGCTGACTAACAACAACCCTTTCAGCTCCATTTATAATAAATGTCCCAGTTCTTGTCATCATTGGAACATCCCCAATAAATAAAGTCTGCTCTTTCACTTCACCCTGAGAAGGGCCAGGAGTTTTAATTTTTAACTGAACAGTCACATAAAGTGGCGCACAGAAAGTTATTTCTTTTTCTCTGCATTCTTGTTCATTATATTTTGGTTCCTCAAACCAATGATTAGAAATATTCAATTCAAAACGCCCGCCTGGATTATCTTCTATAGGCGAAATCTCATCAAATAAAGATTTCAATCCTTCTCCTTTTAGCCATTCAAAAGATTCTAACTGAACAGCTATTAAATTAGGCACACTAAGGACTGAATCAATGTTTGCATAAGAATTTTTGCGAATTGCAGGGCGATTGGACGCATCAGTAGAAACCATAAGTTCTAAACTCCTAAAAATTAATCAAAATTGACATTATAGATTTAAAAAGAAATAAGACCAAAACGTAATGTTTCATCCAAAGGGAAATAGAGGGAAATATTTCGACCTAACTAGCAGACTACCACACACAGTATGCAGAGTCAACCTATTAACAGGACTATTCAAAGCAACTTTGCATTAATAAAATTTTTATATCCCGCAACAAAATCCTTAACATGCATTATCTTTTTACCTTCAAGTTGTATTTTAATTAAAATTAAACTTCCCTCTCCCGTCATAACATGCAAATCATCATATATTTGTGAAACAACTCCCTTTGAAAAACTATTAATGGATTTCTTGTTTCCCAACTTAGCTTCTATAACTTTCACTCTACGATTATTCCAAATTGTAAAAACTCCAGGCCAAGGATTATAAGCTAAAATTTTTTTATTTATATTAATCGCCGAATCGTTCCAATCGATTCTACCATCTTCTTTTGATAATTTTTTCGTATAAGTTGCCTTGGATTCGTCTTGTAAAGTTGGATTTATTTTTCCAAATTCCCATAAACTCAATATATCAGCAATTAATAATGCCCCAATCTCAAATAAACGCTTTGTCAAATCTTTCGCATTCTCTTGATACAAAAATTCCACTTTTTTTTGAGCAATAATTGGGCCAGTATCTAGCCCTTCATCCATAAGCATGACTGTTACTCCAGTAAACTTGTTTTCATTCAAAATAGCCGTGGAGACTGGGGATGGTCCTCTATATTTCGGAAGCAAAGAAGGATGTATATTCAAGCAACCCAATCTAGGTAATTTCAAAATTTTATCCGGAATTATTAATCCAAAATCAGCTACAATAATAAGGTCTGGTGAGAGATTTTTTAATTCTTTATATGCTAACTCATTATTAATCAATGAAGCATATTGATATATATCTATACTGTTATTATCTGCATATTCTTTTATAGGCGGATTTTGAATTTCTCTGCCTCTACCAAAAGGCTTAGCAGGCCTAGTAAAAATAGCACTAATTTGAATATCTAATTGAATCAGATTTGATAAAACATATACTGACTCCAAAGAAGTCCCCATAAATATAACGTTCATTCGTTTCCTCTATAAATCAAATTAAAAGTAAATCAACAATTATATTATGGAACAGCCTGACCAGCAAAAACTCCTGTACATACCTCATCTCTAACTGCGATACTACCATTAACTATTACAAAAGGAATTCCTACCGGAAATTGCTTAGCATCATCATAAGTAGCTGTATCAATAATTTTATCTTCATCAAAAATTACTATGTCTGCAAAATAACCTTCCTTTAATAAGCCTCTATCAGTTAACCGAAATGTTTTTGCAGGGTTATTTGCAATTCTTTGAATCATATTTTCAAGTGACATAACATCAAATTGCCTTCGAAATCTACCAATAAATCTAGGAAAAGTTCCATATGCTCTAGGGTGAGGAACACTTCCTAGTGGGATAGAATCGCTTCCTATCATATAATCCGGTCTAGATAAAAATTCCATGGCGTCTCTACTAATCTGCCTCCATATCGATATACTTTGAGGAGGAATCTGCCAAAAACCCACCTCTAAATCTTGTTCAACCAATAAATCACAAATTAAGTCTCCCATTGAGACACCTCTTAATTCAGAAAGCTGAGACACTGTCATACCTTCAAGTTCTGGATTTTTTGGCAAATAAGAGAGTAAAAGTTGATCCATTCGACGACGTTTATTAAACCTAAAGCCTTCTATTATCTTTAAACGAGAATTTTTATCATTTAATCTGTCTAAAATTTTTTTTGGACCTCCTTCATGTGCCCAACTAGGAAGATTGCTAAGCAAAAACGAACTTCCTGTAGGATAAGGATACAACTCTAGGGTACAATCAACTCCTTCATCTTTTGCTTTGTCAATTAATTCTAATACTTGCGAAACTTGTCCTGCATTTTCTGCAGTTGTTCGTGTATGTGAAAAATGAACCCTTACCCCAGACCTTCTGCCTATTTCAAGAGCTTCCGGAACTCCTCCTCCTCCAAAACCTCTATCAGGGTTTACATCTCTTAAATGAGTAATATATACACCATCTTTTTTTCTGACAACTTTACATAATTCAACTAATTCCTCTGTAGTACTCCAAGCATTAGGATGGTATGACATACCAGTAGCTAAGCCTACAGAACCTTGCTCTAGCCCTTCTTCAAGCAAATTTTTTGCATGATCTAATTCTTTACCTAATAAAGGTTTATCATAAAACCCTACAGACTCCATTCGTAAAGCCCCATGAGAAACTGGATATACTGTATTTACTGAAACTTTTTTATGATAGTTAGCTCTAAATGCACTTACGCTACTCATATCTAGGTTTTCTGGAGGCATACCCAATATACCACTCAGATACTTTCTTTGAATTTTATAGTTTTCAGGTGAAAGAGGAGCATAAGAAAGACCATCTTGGCCAAGAATTTCTGTAGTTACCCCTTGCCTTAAACTACTAGCATGTTGCGGATTATTCAACAAAACCCCATCGTGGTGAGCATGAGCATCAATAAATCCAGGAGAAACAATTAACCCCTTAGCATTAATAATTTCTTTAGCTTCTTGCCCATTCGAATCACCTATAAAGGTTATTTTTTCGCCTATTATTCCTATGTCTGCCCGAACTCTAGTTTGGCCTGATCCATCAACAACGCTTCCATTTTTTATGAGTAAATCAAACATATTTCCCTCCAAATATAATAAAATTATTCAGTTTCATAATAATCAATATTGACTAGAATATATATATATACAAAAGAAATATATTATTAGACAATATAGTTTAGTTAATATAATCGAATTTTTTAAATGACAACATAGTATCTTATAATTTATATATTTTCTATATTTAAAGTATAAATCCTTAGAAAAAAATTTATGAATTTTAAAGCCAAAAACATAATAGAAAGTACACATAATCTATCATGGTTAATTCTATTAACCTTTTTTATTATAACTTCTATACTAATATACCCGTTACTATATAAAACTCCTACCGAACAAGCATCCCCTGACCCGCCAAGTATTTCACATAAGCTACAAAAGGATTTAGATAATAGATTTATAAATCCAATTTTTTACACCTCTTTTATAGCTGAATCTAAATCTAAAGATATACTTACGCAAAATTCTCTTTTGGAATTATTTGAATCTACTCAAAAACTAAAATCCCTTGATGAAATAGGAGAACTTAACCTTTTAAATAATTTAGAAAAAGAATCTTACTTATACACTTATTATGACCAAAATATTAATACGCAAATCAAGGGTGTATACACTATCGCTAATGCAGTAGAAAATTATTTACAACAAAATAACAATTCATTAGAAAATGCGACTAATAACCAAGTTAAAATTGCTATTCACGATATATTAGATAATGCTAAGTCACCATTTTTACTTGAATCATTATCTATTAATGCAAATAGCTACATTACTATTATTGATGATAGAGAAATAAAATATTGGACATCCCCTACTATTATATTTTCAATCATAAGTGACAATAAAAAACTTGGAGGAGGCCCTTTATCTATAGGTATAGGAGGTGGTGAAAAAATTCTAAATAAGGAGAAATTTAGCAGAAGAATTCAAACCATCTTAAAAGAAAATAATCAAGTAAATAATATATGGGGATTAGCCCTTGACACCAACCTAGAATCAGCGGATCAAGGTCAAACTGCTGGAATATTTATAATGCTTACTGTAATTGGAGCATTATTAACAATTGCCTTTTTACTTAAATCATACTGGGCTGTCACTTTAACAGGAGCAGGATTAGGATTCTTAATAATTTGGCTGAAAGGCATTTCAAATTTAATAGGTTTAAAAAGTGGCCTTGTAATCGATTTAATCGTACCTATATCAATGATATCTCTAGGAGTAGACTTCGCGATTCATGCAATAAGACGATATCAAGAGGAATCTGAAAAAGGACACAACCCTCAAAAAGCACATATAATTGCATCAAGTAGCATATTTGGAGCCCTACTACTAGCTATGCTTAGCGATAGTATTGCATTTTTATCTAATTTACCATCTAACATCGAAGCTGTTGTTCATTTTGGGACAGCTGCAGCTATCGCAGTAATAGGCTCATATATTATATTAGGATGGTTGGTGCCTTTAATATTAATGAAAATTGAAAATATAGAGAACCAGTCCTCATTTACGAATACTAGAATTTTCAAATTGATTAAATTTTCTGGACTAATTGGTTCAACAACAATGTCTGCTGCTGGAATATTAGTATTAGTTGCATTAGATGAAAAAATTGGTTTAATTATCTTAATTAGCTCAATATTTCTTTTTACAATTTTACCATTTATATTTATTTCAAAAAACAACACTAACAATACATTAAATTCATTAAAAATACCCTCTAATAAGAGTAATATTAATTATATCGAAAAAGTTCTAAAATTAACTACTAGTTTATATTTAAAACCAGGTATACCAATAATTCTTTTAATCGTTTTTACAGTATTTACAATATTTGCATCTTTTCTAGCTTTTAATTTAAAGCCAGTTTTTGATGTAAAAGATTTTTTTAGCAGCAATTCAAACTATGTTATTGGATTAGATAAATTGGACGAACATTATGGGAATAGGGCTGGAGAACCTGGAATAATCTACTTAAAAGGTGATTTGACTAATCCAGATTCTTTAATTGCTCTACAAGAATTTGAAAAATCACTTGAAAATGATAATTCTGTCTCAAAAGACACCAATGGAAGAAGCACTATAGAACCAAATTTATTAGATTTTTTAAAACTTGTTGTCAATAATGCATATATAAAAAATAATATTCTTGATATTTATAATATTAAAGTTACTGATTTAGATTCGAATAACATTCCTGACACAAAAGAACAAATTAATGCTATCTTTGAATTTATAAACAAAAATGGAATACCCTTAAATGATTCAACACTTCTCTTTAATTCAGACAGAATTAGAGAGAACATATACTATAACCCTACGCAATCTAATGAGATAGTTACATTTCTAACAATCAGAATACCTGGATCACGTGAAATGTCTTCTATTAATAGAGCACATGACAGTATCACGTATAAATTAAATTTACTTTATAATTCAGGATATTTTACTAAATTGGGATTAACAGGCTCCCCATTTACTAGAAAAGCTCAACTAGATGCTAGTACAGACACTTTAAGGACGTCATTACCAATAGCTGTTGTAGCAACCTTTATTTTACTACTTATAACTATGAAATCATTAAGGTATGCATTTGCAACAATTGTTCCAATTATTTTGGTTGTAACATGGCTTTATGGATTGATGTATTTATTAGGATTTAGTTTAAATTTTGTTACTGCTATGATTGGCGCAATTTCGATTGGAATTGGCATTGATTATTCAATACATATCACCGAAAGATTTCGTCAAGAATTCAAACAATCAAACTCAAAAAAGATAGCTATAGAAAAGTCCATCAATGGAACTGGTCTCGCAGTTGTAGCATCAGCATTATCAAGCATAGTAGGATTCATAATATTAGGATTTGCCCCAATGCCATTATTTTCTTCTTACGGCTTATTAACAGCACTAATGATGTTCCTTTCTGTTATTGCTTCATTAATTGTATTACCTTGTTTATTATTTTTCATAACCTCAAATAAAAAATAATTCCATCAAGACAAATAAATTAAAGTTGCAACATCAGCATTGTGATTGTCTAAATTAGGTTCAACTGATTTAACGAGTGGATTTTTTAAAAATTCCTCCCTAATTGAATTTTTCAGAGCACCACTCCCTGTCCCATGTATCACTTTAATGAATTCAAACCCATCTCTAACTGCTAAATCTAAAAAATTATTCACTTGCAATAACGCATTTTCAACATTTTGACCTCTAATATCTAAAACATAATCATGCAATTTTGGACTAAAATCATAATTTATAGAAGAACTAAACGTTTTTTTTGAATGAACTTTCTTTGCCCTAGAAATATTAACCTTCATTCTAACTCCATTTACATTAATATCAAGATCTCCATTTTGATCTATGTCACTAATAACACTGCCTACTAATTTTAGATCACCAAGTTCGACAAGATCTCCTATCTTAATTTTCTCCCTGTTTGTATGTTTTGCAGGGTCAAATTCATCGAAATTATGGGATAATACCTCCGTTTTTATTTTATTAAGCGATTGTTTTGGAATTATACTTTCTTTTTTTTCTAAAATTGTCTTCAATTCAGATTCTAAATCTTTTATTTTTTTTATAGCTTTCTTTTTATGATCAATCAACTCATTTCTAATTGAATTTATCATTTGATTTCTATTAGATATTAAATAGCTTAACTGTTCATTAATTTCATCTTTAATTAAATTAATCTTCTTTTTTGTTTTTGATATTTCAGAAATATCCTTTTCATATGATTGCTTTAAATCAATTATATTTTTGGAATATATTTTTAATTCTTCATCTTGACTGGTTAAAAATTCTTTCGCATTTTGAATTACTCTGCGAGGGAAACCTTTTTTTATTGCTAAATCAATAGCATTACTTTGACCAATCTCACCCTGTTTTAATTTATAGGTTGGCCTCATTGTTATTTCATCAAATTGGACACTAGCATTAATTACATTAGATTCATTTTCACCATATATCATTACTGATCTATGATGGCTGGTTGCTACTGTTAACATTTTTTTTAAAGATAAATTTTTCAATATTGCCTTAGCCAAAGCTGAACCTTCTTCAGGATCAGTATTACTACCAATTTCATCTAATAAGACCAAAGATTTCGATTTTGCCTGTTTAAAAATAGTTGATATAGATTCTAGATGTGCACTATATGTTGACATCGAAGATTCAATACCTTGGTCATCACCCAAATCTACTAAAATACTTTTAAAATAAGGAAGTATACTTCCTTCGTCTACAGGTATATTTATTCCATATTGATTCATTAATACTAATAATCCAATAGTCTTTAAGGCAATTGTTTTGCCGCCTGCATTAGGTCCAGAAATTAAAAGAACTTTAGTATCTTTTTTTAAATCAATATTTAAAGGAACAACTGATTCTTTTAATAAAGGATGCCTAGCGTTAATAATCTTTAATAAATCATCCTGCGGATAAGATGCTTCTCCCCAGTCTTCTAAGGTTTCGACAATAATACCCGAAATGCTTTCACTATATAAAGCCCGTGCCTGAATAAAATCATATTTACCTATAATATTTATAGCTTTATTAATATTATCTAAATTGTCATAAATTAAATTTGAAATATCCAATAATATACGATTTATTTCCCTGTTTTCTTCTTCTAAATATCCCCTCCAAATATTACAATTTTCAACCGATTCAAATGGCTCAACAAACTGAGTTGCGCCTGACTTAGAAGACCCATGCAATATTCCAGGAAGCTTATAACTCATTCCAGATTTAATGCTTAAAACGAGTCTATCTCCTCTCACAAGTACAACAGGATCTTGAATGATTTCTTTGCCAAGATTAGAACTAATTATAGAATCTAAACCAGTTACAACTTTTTTATATGAATCAGAAATTCTTCTTCGAATATTATTTAAATTATTATTAGGCCCGTCTAAAACAAATCCATTATCACCTATAACTTCATTAACTTTAACAAGAATATAATCTAAATCGGGTGCTTTATTAGCGATGTTTTCAAGAATCAAAAATTTATTATTTTGATTAATAAACAATTTTTTAAAATCTGACAATATCACTAATAAATTTTTTACAATTAAAATTTCCGATCCACTCAATACTCCATTTTTTGCTATTCTATCTAAAATGACTGATAAACTATCATCAACACCAGAGCAATTAATATATCCAGCTTTATTCAAAATCTCTCTGCATTGATATGTTTCTAGCTGTAAATGATTAATTACTTTAAATTCACTTGAGGGATTAAAAGATAAAGATATTTCCTTGCTAATATAAAAAGAAGTCAATTCGGCTATCTTATTTTTAACAAGGTCGAAATCTAATTTTTTTAAATAATGTTCTGAATTTAAACTCATTTATTACGCTAACTAATCATTAATAATATATATTAATGATTATATCTAATAGCTGAATAAATTCATATCTTAATTATCCTTTATATGTACCTAAGCAAATGCTATACTCCAAAAAGAGGTAAATTATATATGCACACTCAAATAACCATAAAATCACCTGCCACTACTGCAAATCTAGGTCCAGGCTTTGATTGTATGGCTATGGCATTAGATTTGTGGAATGAAACTACATTTAAACTTATTGAAAAGAAACAAAACATAATTGAAGTTACTGGACAAGGGAGTGAAAACCTCAGTAAAAATTCAGAAAATTTAATTCTAAAAAGTTTTAATATTCCGTTTACCAAAGCCAAAATATCCCCTCCATACGTTAAAATAACTTGCAAAAACAACATTCCTATTGGTAAAGGATTGGGAAGTAGCTCTGCCGCTATAATAAGCGGTTTGATTGCAGGAAATGAGCTTAGTGCAAAAAAACTAACCAAAAATGATTTATTATTAATCGCAAATAATTTAGAAGGACACCCTGATAATGCATCTGCAACAATATTTGGAGGATGTCAAATAGTTATTAAAGATCAAGACAAATTAATTTCTTCAAGTATACCCTTGTCTAATGAATTATCAACAATATTATTTATTCCTGATATAAATACAGTGACCAAATCAAGTAGAAAAAAACTACCCGATCAAATACCCTTAGAAGATGCTGTTTATAATATTGGACGAACAGGACTATTAATTAAAAGTTTAATGAGTAATGATTACAATAATCTCAATTTAGCCACACAAGATAAATTACATCAACAATATAGGTTGATAGAGAATCCCAGAATCAATAATATACTTAAAGCTGCTACGTCATATGGAGCATTGGGTGCTTTTTTGTCTGGATCAGGACCGACAGTTTTAGCTTTAGCAAAAAATAAAGAATTTACTATAGGCTATGAAATGGCAGAAGCTGCAGCAAAATCAGGAATAAAAGGATATATCAAAATAACTAAACCTGCTAAAAAAGGAACGCATATAATAAAAAAATAGATTAGGCACATTATGGAGAAATATTTGGATATAATTGTACAAAAATATGGTGGGAGCTCATTAGCAAACCCTAAACAAATATCTTCAATTGCAAATAAAATTGTTACTAAATTTAATGAAGGTAACAAAATTGTAGTTATTGTATCCGCAATGGGTAAAACTACTGATGAGCTAATAGAATTAGCTAATTCTATTACAAAAACCCCCTCCCCAAGAGAATTAGATTTGCTACTATCTACGGGAGAATTAATTTCATGCACTCTAATGGCAATGGCAATTAAATCATTAGGATTTAATGCTATAAGCCTATCTGGGGCACAAGCAGGAATAAAAACTGATACTCGATATGGAAAAGCAAAAATCTCAGGAATTGATCCGCAACGAATAAAAAATGAGTTAGAGAAAAATAATATTGTTATTATTGCAGGCTTTCAAGGCGTAACTGATAAAATGGACACCACAACATTAGGACGAGGAGGTTCAGACACAACTGCAGTAGCAATAGCTGCAGCTTTAAACGCAAAACAATGCGAGATATATACAGACGTAGATGGAATATATACTGCAGATCCAAGGTTGGTTCCAAAAGCAAAAAAATTGTCAGCCATTGGTTTTAACGAAATGCTAGAGATGGCCAGCTATGGAGCAAAAATGAATCCAAGATCAATTGAAATGGGATTAGCATATAACATACCAATACTAGTCGCATCTAGCTTTAACAATGAAATAGGAACAATAATAAAAAAAGAGGAAGAAATCGACATGGAAATCCATGAATATAGAAATAGAGTTAACGGCATAACTACTGAAAAAGATGTTGCGAAAATAACAATATTGCAAATTGCTGACAAACCAGAAATAACTGCAAAAATATTTGAAACTATATCTGATGCTAATATCAATGTAGATGTTATTGTAAAAAACACCAGTATAAATAGCAAAACTGACTTAACTTTTACAGTCAAACAATCTGATTTAAAAGCTGCAATAAATATCATGGAAAAGGTTATAAATGATTTTAAAGGTTCAAATATTATAAGTAAAACTAATTTAGCAAAAATAAGTATTATAGGAACAGGCATGCAAGATTCACCAGGTTATGCAACAAAAATGTTTAAGTCTCTAGCTACAAATAATATTAATATCGATATGATTACTACTTCTGAAATACGAATTACTTGCATAATAAAAGAATCTGATTTAAAACTTGCTGCTCAAAGTCTTCACTCTGAATTTAAACTTGATCGAGACATTACATAAATAATTAGAGTATTTTCTGGAGTTAATTTTGACTAATCCATTATTATCAATAATAATTCCTGCTTTTAACGAAGAATCAAGAATAATCAACACCTTGGTGATAATTGAAAATTATATGAGTACAATGCTCTTTGAATGGGAAGTTTTAATTATTGATGATGGCAGTACTGATAATACAAAAGATATTCTAGAAACATGGATAAAGAATAGGAAACATTTTAAAGTTAATACAGTCAAGCACAATGGGAAAGGGGCAGCTATAAAATATGGAATATTAAATAGCTATGGCAAATACCAATTTATGTGCGACGCAGACCTTTCTATGCCTATAGAAAAAATATCAGAATTTATAAAAAAAATGGATGAAGGTCATCAAATTGTTATAGGCTCAAGACAAATAATGGGCTCAAAAAGATTTAACGAACCTCGTATGCGCCATATATTAGGAAGAATTTTTAATTTTTTAATTAAATCAATATTAATAAATAACATTGAAGATACTCAATGTGGATTTAAATGTTTCAATTCAAAAATATCTAAAGATTTATTTAAATTGCAACAAATCAATGGATTTGCATTTGATGTCGAAATATTATTTTTAGCACAAAAAAATAATTTAAAGATACTTGAATTACCCATAAACTGGTACCATAACGATAAAAGTAAAGTTAGAATAATATTAGACCCATTATTAATGGCACGAGATATATTTTTTATAATCTTAAATAATAAAACAAATAAATATCCTAAATTCAAACTAAATAATTAGCTTCAAATTTATTATTTTCAACTTATAATTGCGAATTTAAAAAAATCTGAAAAAATTATACCTAAAAAACACTTGCATAGGCCATTTATATTAAGTTAGAATTCGCCAACTCTAAAAATTTTTTAATTAAAATAGGAACAATAAAATTGAAAGAAGACAAAATTAAAACTGCAGTTCTACAAGCCATGCAAGGCAAATGGAAAGATGCAATAAAATTAAACCAAGAAATTATATCTAAAAACCCTAATGATGTTGATGCATATAATAGACTAGGTAAAGCTTTTAGTGAAATAGGCGAAATAAAAAAATCGAAAAATGCTTTTGGAAAAGCATTAGAGTTGTCTCCACAAAATGTCATAGCTAAAAAGAACCTCGCCAGGATTAATCTAATGGTTGACACAAAAACTAAACCAAAAAATGCTTTACCTTCTAACCTTATTGTGTCTGTAGAAAAAAGCACTATAACTACTACTACATCTCTAGTTAATATAGCCTCCTCTGAAACATTGTTGACTTTGTCGGGAGGTCAGAAATTAGAAATAATTACAGATAAAGATATTTTAAAAATTAATAATGGCTCAGGCCAATATATTGGACAAATTGAACCTAAAATTGGATTACGTTTATCAAAATTAATTAAAGGTGGAAACAAATATGACGTAACAGTTATATCTGTCACACAAGAAGAAGTAATAGCACTAATAAAAGAAATTTTTAAACACCCAAGTCAAGCAAATATTATTTCTTTTCCAGTGATTGAAAAGAATATATCCAATAACATACAAACAAATTCAATGGATTTTGAGTTTATGAATCAAAATATACAACCAGATCAAATAGTTTTAAAAGACTGGTCAAATGACGATACCGAACCAGGAGATGACGAAGCTTATGCTCCCACATTCCATCGTCTGTCAAAATCTATTGATGAAAATACATCTATTGATGAAAATAGCCTAGAAGAACAAGAAAGATATTAATTAAGATATATTATCTTACGAAGATTCTGATAAAACATCTATATTTCTAGTATATATGCCCCACCGCCTCATCATTAAATTCAAATTAGGATCATTAATTTCACCTAACTCTTTTAAAAATCCTGCTAATGAATGAGCAAGCCTTAATTCAGATGAACATACCCAATTGCTTTCACTTGGAATAACATATAATACCCCTTTTTGGTGATCACATTGAAAATTAACTCTTGATCCACTATCATCTTGCTTTACTTGAATTCCTTTTGTATCCATAACACACCTAAAGCTAAATAATTAAATATTATTATTTTACATTAATTAATTATTTTTGTGTAAAATGATTGACGAATATATTAGTACTGCTATAATCACAAAAGAATAAAAGCAGTGTTTAAATATATAATGACAATACCAGATTACCACGATTCAAAAATTAAAATATTTAAAATAATAGCAGGACCATATGAAAACAACTCTTACCTAGTTGTATGCAATAAAACAAACCATAGCGTATTAATTGATGCTCCTTCAGATGCAAATGAAATAATAAAATTAGGACAAACTACTCAATTACAAATGATTATTATAACTCATGGCCATCTCGACCATATTGCGGGTCTAAACCAGATTCAATCTTATATTAATGTACCAGTTGCAATTTCGAAATCAGATTCTGAACAATTAAAACTTGTAAATTACATAAATAATATCCCCAATATTTACCTTGAAGATAACACAAATATTAAAGTTGGAAATACAAGTCTTAAAATAATTAAGACACCTGGGCACACTCCTGGATCAATATGTATTAATACAGAAAAACATCTGTTTACAGGAGATACCTTATTCCCTGGTGGGCCAGGAAAAACTACTTCAGTAAAAAATTTCAAACAAATAGTTGCGTCAATCACATCTAAATTATTTATACTGCCAATTAACACAGTTATTTACCCAGGCCATGGCGATAAAGATATATTAGAAAATTCCATTAAAGAATATAAAATATTTAATACTCTTAATAAAGGAAAAGATATTTTTGGAGATATTGTTTGGAAAAATAATATAATTAACTGATATAATAAAAAATAATTTCAAATATAATTAAATACCAATTAATGAGAATATCTTGAAAAATCGTATTGATCAAAAATTATTAGAAATAAAAAATAATAATAAAGCTGCCTTAGCCCCATTTCTTACTGTAGGATTTCCATCAATCGAGATTTCTGAAAAACTAATTATCAATATCTCAAATTCAGGAGGAGATATAATTGAATTAGGGGTCCCATTTAGTGACCCTCTAGCAGATGGAGTAACAATCCAAAAAACTAATTTTCGAGCACTTGAAAATGGTGTAAATTTATCTACATGCTTAGATATGGTAACTAGATTGCGAAATAGTGGCCTAAAAACCCCATTGGTATTTATGGGTTATTTTAACCCGTTTTTAAATTATGGAATAGAAAAATTTGTTACAGATGCATCAAATGCTGATATAGATGGAGTTATAATTCCTGATTTACCTTTAGAAGAATCAAAATATTTAAAAAATGCCCTAGAGGCAAAAAATATATACTTAATTAACCTTTTATCTCCCACAAGTTCAGATGCAAGAATAAAAGATGTATGTAAAAATGCAAAAGGCTTTATATATTGTGTAAGTTTAACTGGGGTTACAGGCGCCAGATCTAAGAGCTCAAAAAATTTACCCCAATTAATAGAAAAGATACGGAACCATACTAATCTTCCTATATTAGTTGGTTTCGGTATTTCTAAAAAAGAACATATAGACCAAATTTATAAATATGCTGACGGAGTCATTATTGGAAGTGCTCTATTAAATGCTATTGGAGATTCTGAATCTGAAGAAGCAATAATTAACGCAAAATCTTTTTTAAAAACATTAATAAATTAATTTATTTTATAGGAAAATATATGATAAAATCACGTGGAATTAGAGGAGCTACTACAGCAGAAGATAATACAAAAGAATCTATTATAAATGCCACAAAAGAACTTCTAAGTCAAATGGTAGATTCTAATAATGTTTGTCTTGAAGACATCTCTTTTGCAATATTCACAACAACTAAAGATTTAAATGCTGAATTCCCTGCCCTTGCAGCAAGGCTACTTGGATGGGAAAATATAGCATTAATGTGTGCTCATGAAATTGATGTCCCAGAAGCTCAAGAATTATGTATTAGAATATTATTAACAATTAATACTGATAAGTCCCAAAAAGAATTAATAAATGTATATTTGAAAAATGCAGTAAATTTAAAATCTAGGGGAATAACTGAGTAAATCACTAATGTTATTAGATAACGAAATATCTGTATTCAAATCAAACAACTCACACACCATATCAATAGGTGTTTTTGATGGAATGCATAAAGGCCACAAATATTTTTTATCTAAGCTTTTGTCTGAATCAAAAAATTCTAATACGATTCCTTTAGTAATTACTTTTAAAACTCACCCTCAATCAATACTAAGCCCAAATAATGAGATAAAATACATCACTTCAATCGATGATAGAATACAGATGATTACTGATTTTGGTATAAAGTTAGTTATGCCAATTACATTTGATAAACATTTATCTCAATTAACTGGAGAAGAATTTTTAAATAAACTTAAATCTAACATAAAAATATCTTCTTTATTAATTGGGCCCGACTTTTCAATTGGCAAAAACAAAGACATAAATAATAATAATATTAAAGATTTATCTCATAAATTAAATTTTAAAATATTTAATATTCAAAAAATTCAAGAAAACTCTGAAATAATTAGGTCAAGCAATATAAGATATCTAATTAGTCAAGGCAAAGTAGATATAGCGTCAAAAATGCTTGGATATCCTTTTTATATCAAAGGGAAGGTTATTAAAGGGCAAGGGAGAGGAAAAACTCTTGGGTACCCTACAGCTAATATTGAAATACCCGAAAATTTAATTATGCCAATAAATGGAATTTATGCAACTCGTGTTATCATTGATAATAATAAATATTTTGGAGCAACAAGCATCGGGATTAACCCTACATTTAAAGAATCAGTGAAAACTTTAGAAACATATATAATGGATTTTGAAGGGGACATTTATAACAAAAACATATATTTAGAATTCATATGCCGTATAAGAGATGAAATGAAATTTCCTTCAGTTAAAGAATTAACAATTCAAATGAATAATGATATAAAAAAAATAAAAAATCTATTAACCTCTAGACAAAAAGATTTAAAACTTATTCAATAAAAATTATGCTAAAAATAGACGATAACAAACTGAACCATATACTTAGTAATGGTGTAACAGAAATAATTATAGAAGAAGAACTACGCAAGCGACTAAAATCAGGTAAACCATTAAGATTAAAAATGGGTTTTGATCCAAGCGCACCAGATATTCATCTAGGTCATACTGTAGGATTAAAAAAACTTAAAGAGTTTCAAGATATAGGGCACAAAGTAGTTCTAATAGTAGGAGACTGGACTGCAAGAATAGGTGACCCTAGTGGAAAGTCTAAAACTCGGCCAGTACTTACAGAATCTCAAGTAAATACTAATGCATTAACATATTTAGATCAATTTTTTAAAATTATCGATAAAGATAAAACTGAAATAAGATGGCAAAGTGAATGGTTTAAAAAATTCAACTTGTCAGATTTAATTACATTAACAAGTAAATTTACTGTAGCACAATTTCTTGCTAGAGAAGATTTCGCCAAAAGATTTAATGAAAACCAGCCTATTGCTATAACTGAATTTATATACCCCTTAATGCAAGCTTATGATTCTGTAGTTATAAAATCAGACATTGAATTTGGAGGAACAGATCAAAAATTCAACCTATTAGTCGGAAGAGATCTTCAACAATATATGGGACAAACTCCACAACAATGTCTATTAATGCCACTTTTACCAGGAACAGATGGAATTCAAAAAATGAGTAAAAGCTTGAATAATCATATTGGAATCAGTGAAAGCCCAAATGATATATTTGGTAAAACAATGTCTATACCTGATAGTTTAATACCAACTTATTATAGCTACCTTACACAAATTAATGCTGAAGATCTAGATTCAATAAATAATAGTTTAAAAGAAAACATTAAAAATCCTATGGAGTTGAAAAAACGCCTGGCATATAATTTAGTATCACAATTTTATGATTTAAAAACCGCAAATGAAGCTCAAAAATATTTCGAACTCACTGTCCAATATAAAGAAACTCCTAAAAACATAGAAATTTATAAAATCAATCCACAAGTAGATACAAAAATCACCGACATTCTAGTAAACTCAAAATTGACAAATAGTGTGTCCGAAAGTCGCAGATTAATTAATCAAAATGCAGTCAAAATTAACGGAGAAAATATATCTTTATTGACAAAACTAAATGACTTAAAAAACAATGATGTAATTTCTATAGGTAAAAGAAGGTGGATTAAAATTTCTAACATATAAAAATATCTAATTTAAGTGTAGATTTGAAAATAAATATTAGTTAAACTTAATAAGTATTTTATTTAAACCTAAGGACAAACAATTTGCCTAATAATACAAATCAAAATATGGATAATCCAAAAGTAAATTTTAATTTTTCAAAAGCTCTAGACGAATTAATACAAATAGCACATAAAGGTCAATCAGCAGGTAGCCCATTATTAAACCCTGATGATGCATATTTAATTGACCATATGAAACTGTCAAAAAGACTAGATGAAAATCAATATCAAAAGCTATTAGCTGAAGCTAATGAAATCAATATAAATTATGAAAAGTCTAAATCTACTAATACTGCAGCCAAAAGAGCTGGCCCTGATATTGTTGCACAACTTGAAACCGGAGGATTAGGATTCTTCAGCCAATTAGGTGTAGCTAGAAGGCCTGATTTAACACAATATTTTATTGACGGCTTCATTAAAAATAGAGATTCAATAGCTTTTAGTGAAGAAAATCAATCACTATTTGCTGAAATCATACCTTATATATCTAAATACATTAAAGAGCAATTTAAAAATAAATCTGAAATAATTCAAGTAGACAGACAAATTGGAGATCTAGACGATCAATCTTTTCACGCTAGAATGTTACTTTGCGGCACTGACTATGCAGGTCTACCTTATATGTGGAAACAATTAACTTTCCCTATATCAAAAACAAAGAAAATCTCTAACCCAAATATAGTTGAACTTTCCATACCTAAATGGCTTGAATGTATTAAATTACCCCCAGAACTTAAAAAACGTATTAATCAAGCTAATTTGAATCAATTAATTTTAAAGGCCCCAACTAAAGGACTATCACTTCATCTAGGATTCGATTATATGGGCGAACACAAAATGGGACCTCTATCTATTGCAATGTTTCTAGTTAAACAACAATCAGGATTAGCAATACAAGCTGCTTTAAGCATGACTCGAATGAAAACACTTCAAGGAGAAATAAAAAATAGTGCTTTAATAACAGTAGGCCCTTCGTTACATGGTAAAAGTACTTTAACTATTATGATTGAATTAAAAGACAGTGAGCTCTCAAATTTACTTAATCTTCCTAGTGATTTGAATGAAGGTACTTACCCGATGAACGATGATATAGTTTTAATTCAAAAATTAGCTACGCCAGTTTATCAACACGATAAAAATATTTCAATAAATTATGGAATTAATGGAACCGAAAATAATTTTTATGCCGTTCCCTTTGGGTTGAATATTAAAGATGACCCCATAACTTATCAAGTTTTAAGAGGCACAAATAACAACCCTAATTCGAATGAAATCTTAGAGAATGTACCTGTAAATATTGATACAGGAACTCCTGATTTTATGAGCAATCCAGTTAAAAATATGCGTATGATTTTATCGAGAAAACGTTTATTAAAAGAAAAAAAAGCAGAGAATGTATTTTCATTAATAACAAATAATGAAGAATTTGAATCAGTCCACGTGCCATTAAAACATACTAATCAAATCATTTGGCAAGCAGTAATGAGGCAAAATACTGTTATACCACCTCTAAGAAAATTAAAAATAGATCAATATATAAGAATTTTAATGTATGGAGAAGCAGTACAAATGGGAGCAGCTACTGGCTCAATTGGAAAACCTTATATCGAATATTTTTCTGATCCATTTATTATAGGTCTTGAAGATGATAATGCTAACTATTTATATCAAATTTTAAAAGATATCGATAAAGGCAATTTCCCTCAATATTTTTATGTATTTAATACTGGGGGAATAGGTGCAGATAATAATAATGAATCCTCTGGACCTAACTATAAGAAAATACCAAGAGAATTAACGCTTATGCTACAGGAAGCCTTGTTAAGGAATGCAGTAAAATTTCAATTCGATAATATTTTAAATTCTGAAATTGCTGTAGCGATTATTGATACAGAAGGAAAAGAAGTTTTTGATTTAAGAAATGAATGGCTTCCCTCTAACATATATGGAAGTAAAGATTATGAACAAAGAGTAAATTCTCTAAAAATAGATCGTTATTACGGTGACAATAATTCTGAAAAATCTGGAATATTAAGATATACAAAAACTAACAACTTTATAATCGATCCAGATGATATACCTACTCCTGCTAATGAAAAAGAATTCTCAATGCTTTTATCATTTTTTTGGTCATTAAATAATCGCACTTTATCAATTAAAGAATTTGTGTCTGAATCTTCCAAACAAAAAGCTGTTAAACCTGAAGATATAATTTTATATAAGCTTCAGAATCTATATAAAAATGCTTTAAAATCAAATATCCATTTTTCTGCAGAAAATAAATCTATTATAGAAAATTACTTATTTTAAAAAACTGTTAATAAAATAATTGAGGTTAAATTGAACTTAAGAATACCCGGACCAATCCCAGTACCAAATAATATATTAGAAGCTATGTCAAATCCTATGATAAATCATAGAGGACCAGAATTTGCCAAACTATTAAATGAAGTTACTAAAGGGTTAAAACAAGTCTTTCAAACTAATAATGACCTTTATATTCTCACTGCCTCAGGAACTGGTGTAATGGAGGCAGCTATAGTTAATACGCTTTCTCCTGGAGATAATGTATTATCAGCTTCAGTAGGAGTATTTGGGGATAGGTTTGGAGAAATTGCTTCAATATATGGTGCTAAAGTAGAAAAATTAACATTTGATGCTGGTACAGGAGTTGATCCACAAACTTTAAGAGAAAGCTTAAAGAAAAATCCCGATATAAAAGCGGTTTTAGTTGTTCATAATGAAACGTCTACTGGGGTAACGAATCCATTATCTGAAATAGCACAAATAGTAAAAAATGAGTTCAATAAACTATTACTTGTAGATGGTATCAGTAGTGTTGGGTCAATACCTGTTAAAACTGACCATATTGGATGTGATGTAGTTGCAACTGCCTCTCAAAAAGGATGGATGTTACCTCCTGGGCTAGCATTTATGAGCTTTAGTCCAGAAGCCTGGGAAGCTCATAAAAATTCTAAAATGCCCAAATTTTATTTTGACATAGCTAATTATGAAAAATATTTAAAAATAGGTCAACCTCCTTTTACTCCTGCCTTATCTATTATGTATTCATTAGATATAGCGTTAAAACAAATACTTAATGAAGGAATTGAAAATGTGTTTCAAAGGCACTTTGACATAGCTGAAACTACTAGAAACGGCATTAAAAGTATAGGACTTGAACTTTTTGCTGATCATAATGTTGCTTCTAATACAGTAACATCTGTAAAAATACCCGAAGAGATTGATGGTAAAAAATTAATTACAAGAATGAGAGAAAATCATAATATTATATTAGCTGGAGGACAGCAAGAATTATCTGGGAAAATTTTTAGAATCGGTCACCTCGGCCTTTGTTCAGAAGAAGAAATTAATGATGTTATTGAATCATTAAATAACACTTTGCCTGATTGTAAGTTAACACCCTAGGAATCACATATGAATGTTAAACATAATCATTCTGATGAAATTAACATATCAGATTGGAAAAATATTATACCTGATTATAAATCAAATATAATTATAATTGATTCTGATTTCGTCAAGAAGGATATATTAATAAATCCAGATATTAAACTGATAATTTTAGATACTACAAAAATCTCAACAACATCTAAACGTTATTGGGAAAAAGAATGTTCGTCTTTAAATAAACCAATTTTAGCTTTAATTACTAAAGAAATGGGATCAAAAGTTCATTTGGAAAAAGATTATACTGATTTTATTATATCTCCAATTAATAATGCTGAATTAACGGCAAGGATTCGAAAAATACTTCATCAGCATAACATTTCATTTAAGGATTCAACTATTCAAATTGGAGATATAAGTATAAATCTAGAATCATATGATGTATTTGTTAAACAAAATCGTATAACTTTAAGATTTAAAGAATTTCAATTATTACAACTTTTAATATCTCACCCAGAAAAAGTATATTCACGAGAAACTTTATTAAATCAAATATGGGGTTATAATTATTTTGGAGGGACAAGGACTGTTGATGTACACATACGTAGATTAAGGTCTAAAATATCCGGATCCAAAACTTCTTTTATTGAAACTATATGGAATGTTGGGTATCGTTTTAGAAAAAAATAGATTCATTATTTATATATTTAAATAACTCATATATAATATACTTCCTTAAATCTACTAATCAGGAGGTAAAATAATGTCTAAACAAGAGCGAGTCACATACCTTAATGGAAAAATATTACCTGAAAGTGAAGCTAAGATACCTTTTAGAGACAAAGGCTTTATGTTGGGGGATGCCGTATTTGATACTACAAGAACTTTTGGAGGAAAAATATTCCGTCTAGATGAACACCTTGATAGATTTTTGAACTCATTAAAATATATGCGAATGGAACCAAATTTATCAAAAGATGAATGGAAAGATTTAACAATGAAAATTCTTGAGATGAACTTACCTCTTCTTGAAAAAAATGACGATTGCTGGGTCTCTCAAAGAGTTAGCCGTGGGGACGGGGAAAATTATACTGTAATAGTAGAGAGTCTTCCATTACCTTTTAAACAAAGAGCCAAATACTACAAACACGGACTGCCAACCATTGTACCTTCTATAAGACGAACTCCCCCAGACTCTATGAGTCCTAGAGCTAAAGTTCACAATTATATTAATTTAGTTCAAGCAGAATTAGAAGTCCAGTCTAGGGACCCAGATGCATGGCCAATATTACTAGATTCTAACGGCAATATCTCTGAAGGGCCCGGTGCAAATATATTTATCATTAAAAACGGTGTAATTTCAACTCCTAAAGAGCAAAAAATATTAGCTGGAATTAGTAGGCAAGCAGCAATAGATCTTGCTCAAGAATTATCCATAGAACTACATGAAGAAGATATAGATTTATTTGATGTATATACTGCTGATGAAGCCTTTGTAACATCAACTAGTTTTTGTATAGTTCCAGTTTCAACTATAAATGGAGCCACAATTGGTTCATCCGGTTTACCAGGACCAATAACAGATAGACTCCAAAAAGCATATAGCGGTATGGTTGGTATTGATTTTGTAGACCAATACCTGTCTAGATTATAAAATAATTAACTTATAGGAAAGTTGATTTTAATTAGGCTAATTATGCTTTTAAAAATTGACATAGGAAAAACTGAATATACTAAAGCCTTATCTTTACAAAAATATATTCACAAAAAAGTCTCTAGTATAAATATTCCAAATACAATTATATTTGCAGAGCATCCTCATACAATCACTTTAGGCAGAAGAGGAAATGTAGATGATATATTAATCTCAAAGTCAAACTTATCTAAGTTAAAAATTGATACATTTCAATCAGATAGAGGTGGGGAAGTAACATATCATGGTCCTGGTCAATTAATAATCTATCCTATAATCAATTTAAAACAATTTAATATAGGGCCATTAAAATATGTAGAAATATTACAGGAAACTTTAATAGAAGTACTAAGCCATTTTGATATTATTGCAAATAAATCTTGACCCAGTCGGGATATGGGTAAATAATGAAAAAATAGCAGCAATAGGTATTAGAATTAGTCAAAAGACTACATTACATGGTTTAGCTTTAAATTTAAACACTGATTTATCCTATTTTAACTATATAATTCCCTGTGGAAATGCAAAACTGAAACCTACATCTATAAAAAAATTATTAAATATAATTCCTGATAGAAAAAAAATAATTACATTATATCTTCAAATTTTTATGAAAAAATTAAATGAGCATAGTATATTAAACAATGCACAATCTTTTGGGAATAAGCAGATCACAAAGTTACACTCAGAATTCTCATGCATAATACAAAAAACCCTAGAGATTAAGCATGTTTTTTACAGTGATTCCTATATTACTGGTAGATGAAATAATTTCTACACCTGCTGATGATAAAGATTTTATCTTTTCAGATGCTTTAGCAGAAGAGCCTGTAATAATTGCACCTGCATGCCCCATACGCTTCCCCGGAGGAGCACTCTGACCAACTATCAATCCAGCTACTGGCTTACTAAAACCATTTTTAATAAATTCTGCAGCTTCTTGCTCTTTAGTACCTCCAATTTCTCCAATCAAAACTACAGCATCAGTACCTGCATCATCATCAAATTTTTTTAAAATATCAACAAAAGAAGATCCTATAACAGGATCTCCTCCAATGCCAACACATGAAGATTGTCCTATACCTAAATCAGTTAATTGACCAACAGCCTCATATGTTAAAGTGCCACTTCTTGACACTACTCCTACTTTGCCTGAAATATGTATATTGGCAGGCATAATGCCAACTTTACAATTCTCTCCTGGAGAAATCACACCAGGGCAGTTTGGACCTATTAATACAGAATCTTTTTCCTTAATATATTTATATACTTTCACAGTATCTAATACTGGAACTCCTTCTGTTATACAAGCAATTACAGATATATTTGAATCAACTGACTCAACAATTGCATCAGCAGCAAATGGTGGAGGAACAAATATTAAAGAAGTATTTGCACCTGTTTCTTTAACAGCTTCCTCTACAGTGTTAAAAACTGGAATCGTATCTTGAAAGAATTCTCCACCTTTACCAGGTGTAACACCAGCTACTAAATTAGTGCCATATTCTTTACATCTAGAAGCATGAAAGCTCCCTTCACGCCCCGTAATACCTTGTACTAATAGTTTTGTTTCTTTGTTAACTAATATACTCAATTTAATACCTTATTTTATGAAAGCTTTAATTCATTAGCTGCATCAGCAAGATTGTTAACTAACTTCACTTTTAATCCAGATTTTAATAAAATATCCCTACCTTCATCGGCATTCGTCCCTAACATTCTTACGACAACTGGAGGCATTTCCACTCTTTGAGAAGCCATAACTATCCCTCTAGCAGCAACATCACAACGTAAAATCCCTCCAAATAAATTAACAAAAATCTTTTCTACTTCAGAATCAGAACATATAATTTGCATAGCCTCAGATACTTTGTTTTCATCAGCACCTCCTCCAACATCTAAAAAATTTGCAGGTTTTGAACCAGACTCAGATATAACATCCATTGTAGCCATAGCAAGACCTGCACCATTAACTAAGCAACCTACATTTCCATCTAATTTAACATAACTTAAATCAGCCTCGCGGGCTTGTGTTTCTCTAGGATCCTCTTGAAGAGAATCTCTCAACTCATAAATATTTTTCTGTCTAAATAAAGCATCATCATCAAAGTTAATTTTTGCATCTAATGCAAAAATTTCTTCTTCTTTTGTTATAACTAAAGGGTTAATTTCAATCATAGAACAATCATTTTCTTGAAATAAATTATATAAATTTAATAATATTGTACTAAAGCTCCTGACTAAACTTCCTGGAATTTTCAATCCATATGCAAGCTGTCTAGCCTGGTAAGGCTGCAATCCTAAGACCGGATGTATTGATTTGCTCAAAATTTTATCCGGATTAGTTCTAGCAATTTCTTCTATATCAACACCTCCAAATTCACTAGCTATACAAACTACAGATTTCGAGGAAGCATCTACTAACATGCCTAAATACAATTCAGTTTTAATATTAGAAACCTTTTCAATCAATACCTGTTTAACAGGCACACCTTCTGATGTTGTCTGATAAGTCACTAAATTTGAATTAATTAATTTAGAAGAAACATCAATTGCTTCCTCTAAAGAAGATACAACTTTAACTCCACCAGCTTTACCCCTTCCACCAGCATGTACTTGTGCTTTTACAACCACATTTGATCCCAACTTAGATATAATATCTTTCACTTCTTCAGCTTTAGAAACAATACACCCTTCTGGAACAGGAATAGAATATTTTTTAAACAATTCTTTTGATTGATATTCGTGTATATTCATACTTTATTAATTATTATCCTAATATAATATTCAAAATGTATAAATATTTTACATTTTCTATTGTAAAATTGTATACAATAAATCAATGAAATTTATTTAAATTTACTATTGACTTTAAATTCTAATAGGAAAAAAATTGCCCTCTTCAAATTTAAATGAAATATTTACAAGCGTTTTATTTGGATTTTTACAAGGAATACTTGAATGGATCCCTGTAAGTTCGCAAGGCATAATCACATTAATATATACTAAATTTTATAATAAACCTTTCAATGAATCTATAGAATATGCTATTTGGCTTCATATAGGTACTTCATTATCTGTATTAATATATATGCGTAAAGATTTCTTGCAAATAATAAAATCTATACCTTATAAATCAAATAAAAATTCTTCACCCTCTTTATTAGCATTTTTCATAATATCAAGTTTAACTAGTGCATTTATAGGTATACCATTATTTTATCTAATTACAAATATTAACACTACTTCATCTGTATTTATCATGGGGTTAATTGGTGTTTTTATGATGATAACTGGAATATTACAACTACGCAAAATCTCAGTCAATATGCGTGATTTAAATAAATTAAATAAATTTGACTACATAATAGTAGGAATATCTCAAGGATTATCAATTATACCTGGATTAAGTCGTTCCGGTCTTACAATATCTACTCTTTTAATTAGACGCATTGATAAAAAAGAATCAATTTATCTAAGCTTAATTATGAGTCTTCCAGCAACTTTAGGATTTGCTTTAATAATTGGTTTAAAAGAAGGGTTCATATTTTCACCAAATTATTTGATATCTGCACTAGTTGCTTGCATAACAGGAATTATAACTATAAAAGCTATGCTATCCTTAGCAAAAAAAATAAACTTTTCTCAATTTGTATTTTTTATAGGATTAATAATTTTTACCAGTTCTATTATTGAACTAACAATAATTTAAATAAAAATAAAATGATTAAAAAAACCATTACATCTACAATAGGAAGATTTTTCAAGTCAGAATCACAAATAATTTTTTTTAGTAAATTGCATAAATTAATTATTAAAATAACTAATGGAAAAATAGGCACTAATCTTTTAGGAGTACCAATTCTTATTTTAACAACTACCAGCTCAAAAACTGGAAAACAGTATTCAAACCCTTTAGCTTATATTAAATATCAAGATGGATACGTTTGCATCGCATCATTTGGAGGAAGTGATAAACACCCAGTATGGTTTAAAAATATAGAAAAAAATTCAAATGTATCAATTAATATAAATGGAAAAACATCTTCATATACAGCCACTATTATTTATGAAGACCCTTTGAGAGAGAAATTATGGAAAGAGTTAATTAATATATATAGTGGCTTTAAAGAATATCAAGACAAAACTACACGCAAATTACCTATAATATATTTTAAATTAAGAGGCAATTAATATGCATAATAAAACCGTTCTAATAACTGGAGCTACTTCTGGAATAGGCTTTGAAACAGCTAAAACTTTAGCAGAAAAAGGGGCTAAGGTAATAGGTATAGGAAGTAGAGAATCAAGCTGCTTAAGCGCAAAAAACAAATTAAAGAAAAAAAATATTCTTGAAAATATAGAATTTATTTCGTGTGACTTCTCAGAAAAAAATAATATAATTAAATTAACAGATAGGCTAATTACTAATTATTCAAATATAGATGTTTTAATTAATAATGCAGGTGTAATTTTATTAAAAAAATCAACAAACAGTAATGGAATAGAAAAAACTATTTTCATTAATTATTTAAGTCACTTTCTCCTAACAAGATTATTATTTGACAATAAAAAACTTCAGAATTCACGTATAATCAATGTATCATCTATTGCATACGAGAAAGCTGAAATTGAATTTGAAAATCTAAACTTATCTACTTATCACTGGATGAAGGCATATCGTCAAAGTAAATTAGCTTTAATATTATTTACTAAAATACTAGCAAATAAATTAAACAAAAAAAATATTACAGTGAACTCAATACACCCTGGCTTAATTGGAACAAATCTACTATCAAAAAATGGCTGGATAAGCCCATTTTTAAATATATTATTAAAATTATTTGGAAAATCAACAAAAACTGGAGCAAAAGGCTTAATTTACCTAGCAACATCTGATGATATCAAACAATTGACTGGAAAATATTTTGAAGGTGTGAATATAACAAAACTACTTAATCATGCTGATGATATGAAATCAGCAAAAAAATTATGGGACATAAGCTCAAAATTATCTGGATTAAATACAGATTTATTAATTGATTAAGCTATAATATATACTCTAATTAAATTACAAAGGAAACTAAATGGCTCAAAGTATACCTTCATTAGTAATAAAATTTTTAGACAATTTAAATTTTCCATATGAAATAATAGATTGCAAACCAGAATTTGCAGATACTCAAAAATTCTGTGAAATATATGGATTTAATATAGAAAATTGTGGCAACACAATTATAGTAGCATCTAAAAAAGAACCCAAAAAATATTCAGCCTGCATTGTAAAAGGATCTGACAGATTAAATGTTAATCAAAAAGTAAGAAAATTAATGGAGGTTTCTAAAGTTTCATTCGCATCTGCAGAAGAAGCTTTAGAGCTAACTGGAATGATGATAGGAGGTATAACTCCTTTTGCACTACCAAGTAACATCCCTATATATATTGATAAAAAGATACAAAATCTTGAAAATGTAATATTCGGCTCAGGAGATAGATCTTCAAAAATCAATATTTCACCAGAAATTTTCTCAAAAATACAAAATGCTGAATTTATTGAAGATCTATCAATAAATTAACTCTCCTTTAGAACCTCACTTAAAGCTTTTAAAAACCCTTCAATGTGGCTTTCATCCATAGGCATTGAAACTGTAAACTGTATCCCACCTCTCAAAGAATATCCTTTTAAGTATAAACCTAATATTATTCGATTAGTTAAATCATGGTCTGGATATATAACACTACTTCGATAATCCTGGATTTTTTTATCCGTTATATACATAGCAACAGCTGACCCTTGATGTAAAACTTGAACTGGTATATCCACTTTATTAAATTCGTCTTTTAACCCTTTGCTCAGCTTCAATCCTAAGCTATTAAGATGCTTATAAGCTAAAGGAGTAAGTGTTTTTAAATTTGCTAAACCTGCAGCTAAAGTAAAATTATTACCTGAAAATGTTCCACTTTGATTAAGCCCTGTTGAATCTCCAGAATTATCAATAACTTGCATAAATTCTTTTTTCCCTCCAATTGCTCCTACAGGGAACCCTCCTCCAAATGCTTTTCCAAAATATGTTATATCAGGTTCTATTTGAGCCAAACCTTGAGCACCAGAATATCCAGTTCGAAAACTTACTACTTCATCCATTACCATAGGTATTTCAAGTTCTTTAGTTATATCTCTAACAAATCGAGTAAATTCATGAGGTATATCTAATAGCCCTAATTTAGAATCATAAAAAACGCCAGCTATCTGGTCTTTATTCTCTCTTAATATTAATTCAACAGATTCAATATCATTATATGGCAGAATAATCACATCTTCTTCTGCTGAACTTGACATTCCTTTTTGCCCTCCCACGGCATTAGGTGAAGCGCTATCTCCTGCTTTATCTAGTGGAGTAGCCACACTTACTTCTAAAGCATCATGACTTCCATGATATGCACCTTCAAATTTTGCAATTTTTGGTCGTCCTGTAATTGTTTTAACCATGCGTGTTGCATGCAGTGATGCTTCTGTTCCAGAATTAGCAAACCTAACTTGATCAACTGACGGAAATCTATTGATTATTTCTTCAGAAATCTCAGCTTCTAAAATTGTTGGACCTCCAAGGCCTAAACCTCGCTTAAGTTCTTTTTCAATTGCTTTAATTACATTTGGGTGACTATGTCCAAGCAACATTGCTGAATGATGATTACCAAAATCAACAAACCTCTGGCCATCTAAATTCCATACATAACAACCTTCAGCCCTATCTACATAATCAGGGTAAGGTGAGGTCCAATATGCTCCTTTAATTACTCCTCCAGGCATTGAAGATTTTCCTTTTTCCCATTGTGCTCTAGATAAAGGAGTTTTTGATATATATTCTTGCTCAAGTGATTGTAATGATTTAACCATGGTTCCTCTTTCTTTACTTTAATTTTAATAAATACTATTATCTTAATTAATATAAAGTATAATACACAAATTTAGTCCACCATGTAAAACATAGACATGAAGTAATTTGAGGTGATTTATGCGTATACATTTATTAGGTTGTGGAACTCCTACTGCAGATGCCAACAGATTTGGATCATCCTATGTAGTTCAAATAAAAGATGACTATTTAATGTTTGATTGTGGCCCAGCTACTACATTCAAATTAGCTAAAAGCAAAATAAAGCCAACTTGGATAAATTATCTTTTCTTTACACATCATCATTTTGACCATGATGTAGATTATCCTTGCTTTTTACTAAGCAGATGGAATGAAAGTATTGGAAATGAAGAAGAATTAAAAGTATTTGGCCCTAATCTTACTGAAAAAATTACATATAGATTGTTTGATGAAAAAGAAGGTGCTTTTGCACACGATTGGATAGCTCGTATTAACCACCCGTTGAGTCTTAATGCGCATACGTCCAGAGGGGGAACTTTACCAAGAAAACCTCTTGAGGTAAATGTCAAAGATATTTCACCTGGATTAATTTGCAATACAAAAAACTGGTCAGTAACAGCAGCGCCAGCAGAACATGTGGAACCATGGCTAGACTCATTAGCTTACAGATTAGATAGCCCTGAAGGAAGTATAGTAATTACCGGAGATACTAGGCCTTGCAAAACTGTTTCTAATTTATCAAAAAATGCAGATATATTAATTAATTTATGTACATCGATACAAGAGGATGTTGAAGGTACTCCTGAAGCAGAATATATGTGTTCAACAATTGATGCTGCTAAAGTTGCAAATGAAGCAAATGTAAAAAAGCTTATCCTCGTACATCAATCCCCATACCTTGACCATCCTGGAAAAACTGAAAGAGCGATTTCAGATATTAGTTCAATTTATAAAGGAGAAATAATCTGGGGAGAAGAATTAATGTATATAGATGTTTGATTCCATCAACTATTTTTTTATATTTACTCTAAAAAGTAATGCAGTTGCTATTAAGATTAATAGGCCTGACACAATAAAAGAATCTTTAGTCCTATTAGTTAAATCAATTAATAAACCTACTATTACCGGAGAAAATGTACCCATAAACCCTGCACCATAAATTAGTGCAACAACAGTAGATTGGGCTTTTCCTTTACTGACATCTATTGCTGCTGCAATAAATATTGAATGCAAAGGATACCAAAAAGCACCAATAGCTATTATGCAAACTATTAATTGAAATCCTGGTTCAGCTAAATTAAGTAAAACGGCAAATATTCCAAATAATGCTGTACCCGGAATTAATACAAATTTCCTTCCATATCTATCAGAAAGATAGCCCATAACTGGCTGTGATCCAATTCCAATGATTTGAGAAAGAGGCATATAAATACCTACAGTATTTGCACTTAATTCTAAATCTTCGCGAAGATAAATGGGTAAAAACGTTACTAATACACTAGATCCCATACTTCTCATCAATGTAGATAATACTAATAACAACATTGATTTATTCTTCAACAATGAAAACAATGATGATAAATATAATTTCAAACTATAAACCTGTAAATTATCTGTAGCAAATCTTGAATTTCTCATCATAAGCCAAATAAACACAGAAACAATTAAAACAGGTAGAATACTTAACTGCATTAAATCTCTCCATGTAAAAAAAGTTATTAATACCGCAATTAATATAGATCCTCCTAATACTTCTCCTATTGACCCACCAGTTCCATGTAAGGAAATTAAAAGACCTCTCCTGTCAGGAAATTTTCTAGAAAGAGCACTAATCGCAGGAGGATGATATAACGAGGGACCAATACCCATTAGCATCATCACAAAAAAAAGAATCCAGTAATTATGAATCCTTCCAGCTATAAAAAATGACAGCCCTATCAAAAGCATAGATGTAATTAACATTGATGCGGCACGATTTGAAAATCTATCCCCCAAATACCCGGCTATCATAGTCATCAGGCCACCAGTAAGTTGCCTTGCACTAGCTAAAGCCCCAAATTGAGAAGCATTTAAGGTCAAAGCTAATTTCATTTCAGGCATTAAATGAATAGCTAAAGATGAATTATATATATGCTTAATTGCATGTCCAATAATTACTGTCCATGCCAGTTTATTACGTCCTTGATATAATTCTGATTCTAAGTTATGTTTAGACACTAAATTATCCAAAAATAATTAATCTAAGAAAAAAGTATACTATATTTAATTAGAGTAATCGATATTATATTAATAACTTAAAATTATTAAAGGAGCAAAATGAAAGCAGCAGTTTTTTATAAACCTGGTCCTAAAATAGCTATAGAAGAAATTTCACTAGAAAAACCAAAAAAAGGTGAAGTATTAGTGAAGCTTTCAGCTGCTGGAGTATGCCACAGTGATTATAGTTTTATGATTGGCCATTATTCTCCAACAAAAGCCCCTTTTGTAATGGGACATGAAGGAGCAGGAATAATAAGCGAAGTTGGAGAAGATGTAATTACAACTAAGCCTGGAGATAAAGTAATATTCTCTATGGACTCCATGTGTGGGAAATGCACAAATTGTTCAAAAGGAAATCCAACTATGTGCTTAACATATGGAAGAACATTTGCAATGCCAGATGGAACAGCTAGGTTTAAAAAAGGAAATCAAGATATCTATCACATGGTTGGAACTTTTTCTGAATACACCGTAGTACCAGAAGATCAAGTAATTATAGTACCTGATAATACTCCTCTAGACAAAGCCAGTACTATAAGCTGCGCAGTAGTCACTGGGCTTGGGGCAGTAGTAAATCGTGCAAAGGTACAAATAGGTCAAACTGCTGCTGTTTTTGGTTGCGGAGGAGTAGGGCTTAATGTAATACAGGGATGCAATATAGCAGGAGCAACACAAATAATTGCCGTAGACACTGTTGAATCAAAATTAGATATGGCGTTAAAAATGGGAGCAACACACATAATTAACCCCAGAAAAGATGACCCTTTAGAATCAATTATGGATATAACTTCAGTTGGTGTAGATTATGCTTTTGAAGTAGTAGGATCAACAAGTTTAATAGAATTAGCATTTTCATCAATTAAAAGAGGTGGTAAAACAGTTATAGTAGGTGTTCCTGCAACAAATTCAAAAATAACTATTGATGCATCAACTCTTTTATTTGATAGAACTATAATGGGTTCTTTACATGGAAATGCTAACCCAAGAGTAGATTTCCTATGGATGTTAGATTTATATAACACAGGAAAATTAAAAATTGATGAATTAATTACTGGTTATAGGCCTCTTAATGAACTTAATGAAGCTTTTGACGACTTAATTTCAGGCAAAAGTATAAGAACTATTCTTACTTTTGAATAACCTTAAGAATAATGTGCTTATTCTTCATTAAGTAAAGATTTATTATCTTCATAAACACTCAACTTAGCTGAAACATAACCAACTTCTGATGTAAGGGCTGACCCATAATCCATATAAAAATCAACAAATGCTTTTACTTGAGACTTACCAGTATAACTACTTTTATTTATATATATGAATAATGGTCTTGCAAGAGGCTTATAAGACCCATCTTGAATTGTTTCTGAATTAGGATACACACATCCATCTCCCGCATCAACAGCTATTAACTTAAGCTTATCTTGGTTTTCTTTATAAAAAGCATAACCAAAATAACCTAAAGCATATTTATCTCCAGCAATACCACTAACTAAAACATTGTCATCAGCACTAGCTGTGTAGTCAGAACGAGAAGCTTGTGCCTCTCCATTGATTTCTTCAGTAAAATAGTCAAATGTTCCCGAGTCAGTATCTGGCCCATAAAGCCTTATTTTCCCAGACGGAAATGTAGTTCTAACTTGATTCCAGTTGTCTATTTTTGAGCCTGGTTCCCATATTTTCTTTAATTCTAGCACTGTAAGACAGTCTACAAAGTCATTAGCTGGATTAACTAAAACAGAAAGACCATCATCTCCTAATCGTAATTGATAAAATTCAATATTGTTTCCTGAGGCTTTCAAAGCTTCTTTATCTTTAATTTCTCTTGAAGCATTTGATATATCAGTCTCACCATTCGTAAATCTTTTGAACCCTCCACCAGTACCTGAAACACCAACATTAACTCTAACATTTTTATATTCTTTAGAGAATTCTTCAGCTACAGCTTCAGAAATAGGGTAAACGGTACTTGATCCATCTATTTCAACTATTCCATCTAAATCATCTTTACCAGACGATACTAATCCTGGAGGTGTTTCTGTTAGGTCAATAGAACGATTACTCTCAAAAAGAGTGCACCCTGCAACGGTTCCTATGACTCCAAAAAGTAATAAAGTCTTAGATAATTTTATTATGGCTTTCATTTTGCCACCTTTCATTTTTTAACTTACTTAAATAAATTCTATAGATTTAAAATTGGATTATTGTTAAATTTAGGTTAAGATCACTTTAACTCTTAATTAAAATTTAAATTGGAGAACAAAATGGAAAAAATTATGACAGTTACAGGGCCAATTGAGCCAGAAAAGCTTGGAATGACACTAACTCACGAACATATATTTTGTGACCAATCTAGAGAGATGGGACAAGGTAGGAACCCTCTGTTAAATGACATAGAACTTGCTTATGAAGAACTTATGCTATATAAAAATGCTGGAGGACGAACCCTTATTGATCAAACCACAAAGGGGCTAAGAGGTGGAGTTAAAGATGGGGCAACAAGGGAAATTCTTAACGAACTTCATCCAATAGCTATTCGAAACATGGCTAAACGCACAGGATTAAACATTATTCTCGGTACTGGATGGTACAGGCAACCTTATTATCCTGAATACATTAATCAGATAAAGACTAATGAATTAACTGATGAATTTATTAGAGATATTAATATTGGAATTGATGGTACTGATGTGCGAGCAGGTATATTAGGAGAAATTGGAGCTAATACAACATGGATAAGCCCAGCTGAAGAACGAGTCTTCCGTGCAGTTGCAAGAGCGCATATCCAAACAGGAGTTACAATTGCAACCCATACTTCAGGAATGACTATCGGTTTAGACCAATTGGACCTTTTAGAAGAAGAAGGAGTAAGTCTACACAGAGTTATTATTGGACACTGTCATTCATATAATAATCATGAATATCACCTTGAAATGGCACGCAGAGGTGCATATTTACAATTTGATAGAATGGGACAAATGGAAGGATATGAACCAAATACTTGGCTTGGTTTAATAGTGAAATTAATTAACGCAGGATATGAAAACAAAATACTCTTATCTCATGATGTATGCGCAAGAAATAATCTAGTTGGATATGGTGGTAATGGATATGCATATATAGCTACTAAGCTTGAACCTATTTTAAACGATCTTGGAGTCAGTAAAAAACAATTTAAACAGCTGACAATAGAAAATCCAAAAAGAGCATTAACTGGTGAAAAATAGCAGCTAGCTAGAAAGGATATTTAATGCAACCTAATCCAATAATATATAATCACGCAAAAACACTTTTAAAATCTGGTAAACCAATTAAGGGCATTAATATATTTGAATTTTTAAACCCTTCTACTATTCAAATTTCAGCTCAACTTGGTTATGACATGATATTGATAGAAAATGAACATGTCATGCAAAAATCAGACCAGTTATCGAGTTCATTTCTATTAGCACGCTCAATCGAAATAACTCCTGTTGTAACAGTAATAGAACCTAACCGTTCAATAGTATCAAAAATGCTAGATTCAGGAGCATTAGGAATAATTTTATCGCATGCTGAAACAATTGAACAAGCAAAAGATTTAGTAAAATGGTCTAAATATCCACCAAAAGGAGAGCGCGGACTTGCCTTAGGAGCAAATATAGAATATCAAGTTAAAGATATTCCTTCTTACTGCAATCAAGCAAATGAAGAAATACTATTATTATTAAAAATTGAATCAGTAAAAGGTGTTGAAAATGCTGATTTAATGATGTCAGTAGATGGTATTGACGGTGTGGTTTTTGGACCTGGAGACCTAGCTGCAGATATGCAGCTATATGGACAATGGGAACACCAAGAAGTATTATTAAAAATTGAAAATGTAATTTCATCTGCAATAAATAAAGGCCTTGCAGTTGAACCATCTGTTATGCCAAATGATAAAGAAAAATTTCATAAAGATATTTCACGTGGAATAAAAATATTTGGACCAACTAGAAAAAGCGACTATCAGTTATTTAGAGACGCCGCATATGCAGAAATTGAAAATTATTTGTAAATTATGAAAGTTGAATAACTAAATTATGATTGATTTAATTATTAAAAATGGAAAAATTATAGACGGAACCGGAAAACCTCCATATACATCTGACATAGCTGTAGATAATGGTAAAATTATTCAAATAGGAGATTCTTCTAGTTTAAATTCAAAAAAGACTTACGATGTAACAGGAAAAATAGTCACCCCCGGATTTATTGATATACATACTCATTCCGATTTTCCTTTATTTGTAGATGGAAGTGCCCAAAGTGGTATTAGACAAGGATTAACTACTGCTGTTATAGGAAATTGCGGTCTTGGACCAGCTCCAGCCCCTAATAAAGAATTAACAAAACAAATTACTATAGGAGTTAAAGATGAATGGGGAATAGATTTTAATTGGAATTCTTTTGAAGAATACTTAAATGCTCTTATATCAAAAGGACAGTCATTAAACATAGCTGCATTAATCCCTCATAGCACTATTCGTCTAGCAGTAATGGGCTTTGAAGCTAGAGAACCGACCTCTAAAGAGCTAGAAATGATGAAATCATTAGTGGATCATGCTATGTCAGCTGGCGCAATAGGACTTTCCACCGGATTGGAATATTCACCAGGATTACACGCTAAAGAAGATGAAATTATTGCTTTAACGAAAATTGTATCAAAATATGGAGGAATTTATGCAAGCCACATAAGGCAACGCGGAGATTTATTTGAAAAAGCAGTTGAAGAAGCCTTAAATATAGCTAAGGTTGCAGGTGTCCAAGCACAACTATCTCATCTTGCACCAAGGCCATACGCACCTAAAGACTCTTTCGACAATATATTACAACTAATATATAAATTTATTGATAACTACGGTCCTGTAGGAATAGATACTTTCCCAGATCCTTGGGGCCCCGCTTACCTTTTAGATTTAGCGCCAACATGGATACGAGAAGGCACTGAAGAAGATGTATTAAAGAGACTTTCAGACCCTTCTTTTTTAATGGAAGAAACAAAAGATTATTTTGAAAACCCAACAAATTTTCTTTTGAAAATAGGAGGCTTTGAAACATTCTTTCTGACTCACTCAAATTCCCATGCTAATTTAATAGGTAAATCTATAGAAAATATAGCCTATGACTGGTCAACAAGTCCTATAGAAGCTATATTTAAACTAGCATATGATGATGGCAAGGACTTTGGAAATGTATTAATTCGACATATATTTGCAACACAAGAAGATTTAGATAAACTAATCAAACAGCCTATATGCAGTATTGAAAGTGACGGCGCATCAACATCAAAGGAAGGGCTTTTAAAAGATTTAGTTATGAACAGATCCAGCTTTGGTTATGCCCCAAGATTTATAAAAGAATATGCCCTAGATCGAAAAATAATATCTTTAGAAGAAGCAATTAGAAAATTAACCTCTTTACCTGCTAAATCAGCTAAACTACATTCAAGAGGAACCTTAAAACCTCAAATGGCTGCAGATATTGTTATACTCGATATTAGTAAACTTAAAGATAATACTACAGATAATAATCCTCAAGAGTATCCATCGGGTATTGATTTAGTAACAGTAAATGGAAAAATAGTTTTTGAAAGCAATATTCACTTAGGAACATTATCAGGTGAATTAATAAAGCTATAATCTAGGTTCTAACTTTATTAAGAACATTTATTATACTTTTTCTTAAAGTCGAAACAATAAATTCAATGTGTTCTTGGTCAATTATATATGGGGGAACAATTTCAACATGATCACCATCAACTCCATCTACTAAGCCTGTTACACCAGCTAAAATTAACAACCCATTATTTCTAGCCTCAGCTTCAATAAGATGCCCAATATTCATATTTGAATCAAATGGAATTTTTGATTCTTTATCTGCAACAATTTCAACTCCAACTAAGAGACCTTTACCTCTCACATCTCCAACATATGGAACCTCATAAAGCTCTTCTTTAAGTCTTGAAAGTAATCTGTCACCCATTATTTTCGCATTATTAACCAAATTATGTTTTTCTATATAATCAATTACAGCTAAACCTACAGAACAACTAAGCGGGTTTCCTCCATATGTAGAGCTATGTGAAACATTTCTACTTCCCTTTGAAAAAGCCCCCCATACATCTTCAGCAAGTATAGTTGCCCCTATAGGAGAATATCCTCCACCCAGACCTTTTGAAGTAGTAATGATATCTGGAGATACATTCCAGTGATCTATACCCCAATTTTTACCAGTACGACCAAGGCCGCACATCACTTCATCAGAAATAAATAAAACATCATATTTATCACAAATTTTTCTGACTATTTCATAATATCCTTCAGGAGGTACTACAGCAGACATAGACGTACCTATTATAGGTTCTGCAATAAAAGAAGATATATTTTCTGGACCCTCTTGTTTTATAACTTTTTCTAATTCATTTGCATAATTCTCTGCACAAGAACTATGAGAATCTTTAGAAGAACATCTATAACAATAAGGGGGAGAAATATGTGGAAAATCAAGCAACAAGGAGCTATTACTTCTTCTCCATGTAGTACGACCACTCATTGATAAAGTTGCGACGGTATTCCCATGGTAGCTTTGCCATCTTCCAATCACTTTTCGTTTAGTATAATTACCTCTTTCATAATGATACTGATACGCAAGCTTAAGTGCTGCTTCGTTAGCCTCTCCACCACTTGATGAAAATATAGTTTTTGTGTTCCCCATACCTGGCGGAGCCCATTGGTCAAGTTTTTTTGCTAATTTTTGTCTAGGAATATTATCAGTTGTTCCTCCATAAGTATACGCAAGTTCTTTAACTTGCTTGGAAACAACTTCTTGTATTTCTTTAACTCCATGCCCTATATTTACTACGCATACACCACCAGCTGCATCTAAATATTTTTTATTATTTTCATCAAATACATAAACTCCCTCACCTCTTGTAATAGTAATATAATCTTCGTCAAAATTCCCATAAAGAACATTATTAGATTTATTCATATATAAAATCCCTTTCAAGATTATTAATTAATATACATCTATTTAGCATATATATTAAACTACTTTGTACATATGGCTTTGTTTAAATCCAGTAATTATTGGCATATACCCGCTTAAATAATTATCTAAATCCCTGTCTCCAGTATCAATTCGTAATGGCTTACCTGAAAATGCTGTAAGCTTTGAAGAAGAAGATACAACAATAATGTTTTCTTTGCCTATAGTTTTAATTATCTTTGAACTGATTTGCTGATTTCCTCTTCCAAATATATATCCTTGCCCACCAATTATTGTAACAATTATCTTTGAATTATTATTATTAATAAACTCTAATATAGTATTTTCATTAACATCATTTGCAACTAATTTATTATTATAAATAATATCTACTCCAAGAAGTGTATTTTGTAATCCCAATTCCTCCATAAATGGCTGAAAAGTTGTACCAGAACTAATTAAATAATATGTGTCATTTTCCATTATTCTAATTAATTCTTTTGATATTCCAATAAATTCTTCTTTCTCTGTAGTAATAGTTGCATTTTTAGAACCTTGAACTAAAGTTGGAGCATCCAAAGTATACATATATCCATAAACCTGAACTGAAAGCTTTCCATTTCTAAAAGCATTTTCATCTATATCCATTATTTCTGCTAATTTTACCGCACTTAAATCCCCAGATAAAAACTTAGCTGCTGCTTCGCCTGCATAATAAGGAGTTAATCCATATATTCCAGAATAAATTTTTACACCTGAAGGAATACCTAAAACAGGAATTGATTCTCCTATAGAATTATAAATATCCCTAGCTGTCCCGTCCCCTCCAGCAACTAAAATTAATGAAACATCTAAATTTTTCATTTCATTCGCAGCTCTTATTGTATCTTCAGATGTGGTATCAGAATTATGCAGACCGATTATTATCGGTGTTACACCACAATCCTTTGCAACATTTTCACCCATAAGGCCTGAGCAAGTAATCAAATCAAAATCATCGTTTAAACTTAATAAATGTTCTAATGCATACTTTGTTTTTAAATTAGATTCAGGTTTTGCGCCTAATTCTCTAGCATAATTTAAAGTTTTTTGACCATCACTACCTTTTAACCCTACTTTCCCTCCCATACCAGCAATAGGGTTAACAATTAATCCAAGCTTCTTTTTTTTTGATTGCATTATCAAATCAAATTCCGAATTAAAAAATATTTAAATTTATATTTTCAACCCTAATAATTTAATAGCATTTAAACCAAGAATTTTTTTCTTAGCCTCTTCTGATATTTCAGCAGTAACAATTCTTCCAACACCAAATCGCCCATCTAATAATGGCATATCAGATCCAAACAGAACTCTATCTTCTCCAGCTTCATTAACTAAAAATTCTATAGTTCCATGAGAACCATAAGAAGTACAAGTTTCTAAATAAATATTTCCTGAACTTTTTGAAGCTAATACTGCTTCTTTTTGTCCAGAAGTATGATTTCCAGAATGGGCTAAAACCCAACGTATATTAGGAAATTTTTTTGACAAACCAATAAATTTCAGAGGGCTTGTAAGTGTATCTGATAACGAACCAGTTCCTCCTGAAGTATGGCTCATAATAACTAAATTTCTATCATTTGCCCATTCAAAAATAGGATAATAACCTTCATTATCTACTGGCTTACCATAATAATCTGGATATATTTTTAAAAACTTCATTTGAAGTTTATCAAAACACCTCTCTAGCTCAGGAATAGCTTCTTCAATGTAATGAGGTGTTACAAATCCAACTCCAGCAAATCTACCGGGATGCTTAGCAACAATTTCTGTAACTAGGTTATTTGCTCTTTTTGCATCTCCATGAAATATACAATTAATACATGCAATATCTATACCAGCTACATCCATTAATTTGACAAATTTATCACTACTTATATGGTACCCAGATGCAGACCATCCACCAGCATGAGTATGAAAATCAACAACAGGAGTATTCATTAATTTATGCCTCCTAATAAATTTTCTAAATTGGTTGAAGTAATCTTCTTGATATCATCGTCTTTTAATCCAGAAAAATATAAGGAATACAATTGAGGAGAAAATGGAGAATCTGGAAATCTAGAACCATACAAAACTCTATCAACTCCTATTTGATTAACTAAGATATTCATACCATCAGCAATAACAAATCTAGAAATTTCAATATTTATATTTGGCAAAGATTTAAGTAACTGTATTAGCCAAGGATAATGCCTATAATGAATTTCAGTTAATACAACTTTAATATTCGGATATTCTTTAACAACCTCAAATATCTCATCAGGTTCAACTTCTTCAATTGAAATAAATAAAGAAATTGAATTAATTACCATTGATTCTAGCCAAGAGTTAACTATCCATTTTTTAAATGGGTACCTATGAGATAATGGAGCAAATCTAATACTTTTTACATCATGCTTTAAAGTTGTATCAATCGCATTCTGCATATTATCTATACCAGGACTCCAAACAAATTGAGGTATTAATGAATTATTTCCATTTATACTTTCAATTAAAATTGAATTGCCATCAATAGAGTCAAAATTAACAGAATGAGGGCTATATACTAAAGAACGGTCTATTCCTGATTTACTCATATATTTTAGTAAATCACTAGCATTATCAACAAATACTCTTTGATTATGTTTTCGTCCTAAAGCAACATTAGCATCAAAAACTGGAAAATCAGGCTTAAAATTAGTTTCTATTTGTCCCATAAAATACCTTTACAAAAAAAATAATACCAAATTAGATTAACAGGATATATCCTTATTGGTCAAACCTAAAAGACAATTTATTATTTACTAAGAGAGTTAATATCCCCTTGTCCAAGCATAATTTTATTGAGTTCAGATATAACTTTTTCTACTTCAGTCATAAATTTCACTTGATCACCTTGAGAATTATTATAAATTTCAACTAATGAAGACTTTATATAAGTAGTAAGTATCTCTGCATCAAGTAATTCTTCAACTGAGGGGCCTGCAGAATCAAGCAATGTCTGTTGTTGTTTTTGTAATTCATTAGAAAGGTTTGTTATATCTTCCTGCAAAACATTATTTATCATGATCTCTTGCTGTAAATCTTTTTGCATTTGCTCTATATCAGCTCTAAGTTGTTGGTTATATTGGTCTAAATCTGAAATAGTTTGTAGTAAAATAGCGTTGTTTTCTTCAGGTGAATTAATTTCATCTTTTTGTTGATTATTAGATGCATTTTGATCACTACCAGTCCCTTGACCAACAACACCATTACAAGCAATTAAAGATAAAACCATTATCGATGTAATCACAAAAACAAATTTTTGCATTTTATTCTCCTTAAATTTATTCATCTTATATTTTACAAGTATTGCCTATTATAAAATAGAGTATTAACACCTAGATATTTATTAATTTATAAAACTAAAAAACTTTCTTGGTATATAAGTTTTTGCTACAATAAAATAAAATTATACTCTGAAAATCAAAAAGTAAAAACAATGTCAAATAAAATTATAGAAAATATAACCATAATAGGTTCTGGACCTGCTGGTGATACTGCTGCACTTTATTCTGCTAGAGCTGACCTAAATCCTTTAGTAATAGAAGGAATGCCTCCTGGAGGACAACTTACTATTACAACAGATGTAGAAAATTACCCCGGATTCCCAGACGGTGTACAAGGACCAGAATTAACAGAGTTATTCAGAAAACAAGCTGAACGCTTTGGAGCTCGATTTTTAACTGGCTCAGTAACAAATGTTGATTTTAGTAGTTCTCCTTTTGAATTGACAATAGAAAATGAAAAAAATATTTTTTCTAAAACTGTAATAATAGCTACTGGCGCAACAGCAAAACTACTTGGACTAAAATCTGAAAGTAGACTAATGGGTAAAGGAGTGTCTGCATGCGCAACTTGTGATGGTTTTTTCTTTAGAAACCAAGAACTAATAGTTGTTGGCGGAGGAGACACTGCAATGGAAGAAGAAACTTTCCTCACTAAATTTGCAAGTAAAGTTTATATAGTACATCGAAGGAATGAATTTCGCGCTTCAAAAATAATGCAACAAAGAGTTTTAGATAACAAAAAAATAGAAATCATATGGAATAGTAAAGTTGTTGATATTTTAGGTGATAATGATGTTACAGGTGTAAAAATTGAAAATACTATCTCCAAAGAAATCCATGAAATGCCAATAAATGGAGTTTTTCTAGCAATTGGACACAAACCAAATACAGATTTATTTAAAAACATTTTAGATTTAAATGAATCTGACTATATAATTACTAAAAATGGAACGAGCACAAACATTCCAGGTATATTCGCTTGTGGCGATGTTCAAGATTGGATATACAGGCAAGCTATTACTGCTGCAGGCACTGGATGTATGGCAGCTATTGATGCTGAAAGATTTCTTGAAAAATAATAAGTCCTGGCGGAGGGGAGAGGATTCGAACCTCCGAGACCCTTACGGGCCTAACGGTTTTCAAGACCGTCGCAATCGTCCACTCTGCCACCCCTCCAAATAATAAATAATTGTAGTAGTTTTATTTAAAAGTGTCCAATTATTATATTAAAATTATTGGTAATTTATAATTTCTATTGGTTCCACTTGATATAAAAGATCTATCTTTAATACTTTAGAATAAAAATATAATTCAGCATCTAATGCTTTTTTTATATTTTCTCCATTTCTAAAACCATGCTGTTCGTCATCAAAAAATATAGATGCCACAGTATTACCATTATCAATTAATGACTTTAAAATTTTTTCTGATTGTGACGGAGGAACAATTTTATCTTTTAAACCTTGAAATATAATCATTGGAGTGTTTATAGATTTAACATTATTTAAAGGAGACCTATGATAATATTCATCTTTATTTTCAGGAAAAGGAGCTATAAGTGTATTTAGATAATTAGATTCAAATTTATGAGTATCTAATAATAACCCTTCTAAATCACTTACTCCATAATAACTAGCTCCAGCAGCAAAAACATTCGATCTAGCTAGCGCAGCCATTACAGTAAAACCTCCTGCACTGCCGCCTCTAATTATAATCCTGTTTTTATCAACTATGTTTTTATTAATTAGATGCTGAACTCCATTTATACAATCTTCAACATCTACTATGCCCCATTTACCATTAAGTGCTTTTCTGTATTCTGTGCCATACCCAGTACTACCTCGATAATTTACATCTAAAACTGAGAACCCTCTACTAGTCCAAAACTGCACCTCCATATTTAATGTAATTGAAGCAGCACCAGTTGGACCACCATGAAGAATAACGATTAATGGTGGTTTTTCATTGGCATTTGGAACATAATCCATAGAACATGGGGGATAAAAAAAAGCATGCGAATTACTGCCTTCTGATGTTTTAAAGGTTATAGATTCAGGTTCAGAAATATAACTCAAAGAAATGTCTAATAACATAGATGTTTTTAATGTTTTTAATGTTTTTGTATTTATATCTAATTCAAAAATAGAAAAAACTTTTGAAACACTGCCTCCAGCAAAATATATTTTATCTCGGTAAATTTCAATATTACCCCTAGACATATCATACATTTCGCCAAGTTCAATATTTTCTAAAGTATTATTTTTTAAATCAATTTTGCCGATATACCAATAACCATTTTTTGTGTATTGAGATATTATTAAATCTGATGTTGCAAAAACATAATTACTCATACCAAATACCCACATAGGAGAACCAAATTCTGCTTTTTCTTCTAAAACAATCTCAATTTGATTTTTGTTATATCTAAATAAATTCCACCAACCATTTCTATCAGATACAAAATAAAGAATTCCATTAGGGGACCATTCTGGTTGAAAAACAGATTCTTGATCAGAAATTATTCTTCTTTCATTAAATAAAATTCCTTCACTGTCTAAATCAGCAATCCATAATTCATTACCATCCCAAGGCATATTAGGGTGGTCCCATGAAATCCAAGACATACTTTTTCCATCAGGGCTTATTCTGGGATTTGAATAAAAATCATTTCCACTAACTATAACTTTTTCATTTGATGCATTATTAATATCTATAAAAACAATTTCATTCAATGGTTCATTTTCACTATTAACGTGTGATTCCCTCACAGAAATAATATGGTCTCTATGTTTATCAAATACTAGATCTGAATATCTCCTATTTTTCTTTTCTGAAACTTGTTTAGGTTCATTATTAGCAAATTGCTTATAAATTAATTGATCTTTATTATTTACAAAATATGAAAACCCCTCATTGACACATACCGCTCCGCCACCATATTCATGAACTCTACTTCTAACACTAAATTTATTAGAAGTAATATCAAAATTCACACCTTCAGGATTGTATTTTACCAATACGTTTCTTCCTTTTTCTGAAGGCCTAGTTTCTATCCAGTATATATCTCCTTGATCAACTTTGATCTCACTTAACCCTACGGTTTCTTTCACAATAAAATCAGATGTAATAACTGACTCCCACGACCCAAAAGAAGATACTTTCTGACCTGGCATAATTTCACCTACTATCAAACTATTAAAATAATTTTAATTAAGTTATTATAATCTTAATTAAAATAAAGTAACATAATAATAGATATAAAAGGAATTAATAATGCCGGAAGAATCTAATTTCATTTGGCCAAAAAATGGCTATTTTTATAACATCTACAGCTCTAAACCATTCCATATTGAAACAAATAAATTAATTGATCATAAAGCGGAAGAAAACGTTTGGTCTGAGCCAGTATTATTTACTGATTCTAGTACAGTAGCTATTAAGGCAGACATGCCAGGTGGCCTTGGGGGAAGCTCAGATGACCATGTTCATTATGATTTTGTGGAATGGTGGATAATTTTAAAAGGCCAATTAGAATTCCAAATCGGAAACTATCAACCTTTCATAGCATCTACAAATGATATTGTATCAGCCCCAATAGGACTAAGGCACTTGATTATATCTTCAGGAAATAAACAATCAGTTAGGTTAATTATAGGAGTTCCTGGTGGATCAGGTCATGACAATAAAAAATTAAAAGGATCGCAAAATGATCCTATCCCTAAAAGAAAAAATCCTCCAAATCTAATTCATACTGATATGCAAGAAATAATTAAAAAATTTGGTTGTTCATCTTGGTCGAAAACAATACTTAAAAACCAACATACGCAAGCAGAATTAATTTCAGAAAAACCTAATACAAATAATTCTTCAAAATATAAAGACTCATTTAATCAATGGTATATAGTAATACAAGGAAAAATTATTTTTTCTTTTGATAATGATAAAGATATCAATGCTGTCGAAGGGGATATAATATATATCCCTAAAAACTTTGTTTATTATGTAAAATCCTTAGGAACAAAAAATTCTTTAAGAATATCTATATCTAAACCAAGATAATAAGATATTTATCTACTAAAAGGAATCTTCTTGAAAGATTCAGCATATTGCATGCCTTTTCCTTTGGCTCTTTCACTTCGCCAATCCTTCATACGCTTTGATACTATTTCTCGATCATTAACAGGTAACTGAGATACATGCTGCATTAATGCATCAATTGAAGTTTCAATGTGAGCACTTACATCAATCCACAAATCAGGCTCAGGGTGCCCAAAAATCCATGCTTCAGCAACTTTATGTGGCTCTAGTCCAGATTCTAACAATTCTGGGAATGTTAATCGATCACGAGCCGTAGGAAAAATCGCAGATAGAGTAGCTTCACCTGCAGCAATATGGTCAGGATGCCCAACACCCCAACTACCATCTAAATTTCTCATAGGATATTGGCAAATAACTATGTCTGGCTTATGTCTTCTAATCTCTCTTGCAATATCTTTCCTTACATCTAAATTGGGGGTTAAATAACTATCTTCATAATCTAGAAAAACAATATCCTTTAACCCTAAAACTTTACCTGCATTAATTTGCTCTTCTTTTCTGATTTTTGATAGCTTGCTTTGAGTCATATCTGGCTCGCTACTACCCTTACTTCCATCTGTACACATAACATACACAAACTCCCAGCCTTCTCTAATTAACCTTGCTACAGTACCAGAACTTCCATATTCAGCATCATCAGGATGTGCAACTACTACCATTCCTCTACTATATTCGTTGTGAAACTTCTTTTCCTTCATAGAATCTCCATAAGCATATATATTTGATTTATCTAATTTCATTTTTTACTCTTTAACCTAATTATAATAATGATTCACTAGCATGGTAAATAAATTCCATCAATATATTTGGATAAATACCAATAAAAATTAAAGCAAATAGCAAAAAAACTAAAATTCCTTTAGTTAATATTGGTAAATTAATAACAGTTTTATCTTTATTTGTATCAATATATATTTTACGAATAACATATAAATAATAATAAAGTGAAATTAAACTAGTTATAATTGCTATACCAACATACCATAATGAAATTTGTGTTCCTATCGAATTAAATAAATAAAATTTACTTGTAAAACCAGCAAAAATTGGCAACCCCCCTAATGAAATCAACGATGCAGTAATTAAAAGAGACATTAAAGGTGATCTATCATGCAAACCTTTCATCGAATCAATTTGTTCTTCTTCAGAATTTCCAAAAATTATATCTATGCATAAAAATATAGCTATACTAGCTAAGCTATAAGATACCAAATGTAAAATAATTCCATTAACTATTAACCTACTAAAATCAACTAAAATTAAACCTTTTTGATCTAAGGTTCCAATAGCAGCCACGCCTAATAAAATATAACCAGCATGCCCAATACTTGAATAAGCTAATAATCTTTTTATATTTGATTGTATTAGTGCTACCACATTTCCTACAACCATAGTAACAATTGAAAATCCAATTAAAATAAGTTGCCAATCTTGAGCAATGGGCATTAACCCCACAACAAGAACACGAATAAATAATGCTACTATAGCAACTTTTACAAGTACAGCTAAATATGCTGTTACAGGAGTTGCAGAGCCTTCATATACATCTGGAACCCACATATGAAAAGGAACAATCCCTATTTTAAACAAAAATCCTACAATGAACATAGAGAACCCAATTATCAAACCAAGGCTCATTTCCGAATTCATACTTAATGCTTGTTGAATTTGTACTAGGTTTGTTGTTCCAAGATGACCATATATTTGACTAACACCATATAACAATATTGCCGAAGAAAAAGCACCTAACAATATATATTTAATAGATGCTTCATTAGCTCTATTATTAAACCTATTAAAAGCAACTAAAACATATAAACTAAAACTTAAAAGCTCTAAACTTATGTAAGCTGTAAGAATTTCAGCCGAACTTACCATAAACATCATAGCTAATATAGTAAAAATCACTATACTGTAATATTCAGCTATATATGAAAAATTATTCCCTACATAGTTCTTAGACGACAAAATTAATACTGCTCCAAAGGTCAAGAAAAAGGCTTTAAAAAATATTGCATAACCATCTAAAACTAAAATATCTCCATAAATATTAGCCTTAGTATTCCAAATAGGTATAATTGAAAATATTAAAACCAAAATTAATCCTGTAGCCGCTATATATGCAATATATTCTTTATACTTAGACTTAAGAAACAAATCTAATCCAAGTATTATAAAAGCTAAAGATCCTACTAGTATTTCAGGTATTAATAAGTCTAAGTTGATAGTCATAAGGCACCTAAAATATTATTCAATATTGGCGTAACACCAGATGTAATCATATCAATAAATGGCAATGGATATAGACCTCCAAATAATATTAATACAACTAATATTATCCCAGCCATGTTTTCAAATTTTGTTGTATCTAAAATATTATTTATATTTTGATCTGGCCGGCCAAAAAATACTTTAGACACCAAACGCAAAATATATATCGCAGTAATTCCTGCACCTGCTACAGCCAAAGATCCAAATAATACTCCTAGAGACCCATAAGATTTAAAAACACCTAAGAAAATCAATATTTCAGCAGCAAATCCACTTAAACCCGGCAATCCTAAAGATGTTAAACCTGCAAAAACAAAGAAAATAGATGCATATGGCATTTTTTTAATAATCCCTTTAAGTATAAGGATATCTCTCGTATGCATAGAGTGATAAATCGCTCCTACTGCTAAGAAAAAGAGAGCAGTCATGATGCCATGAGAAAACATTTGATAAACTGCTCCAGTTAAACCCAAATGTTCCATACTAGCTAAACCCATCAAAACATATCCCATATGGCTAACACTTGAATAACCTACAACATATTTCAAATCAGTTTGACCAAGTGCAGAAAAAGCACCATAAATTACGTTTACACAGCCTAATATCATCAATAATGGCATCAAAGAATTAGCGCCTTCAGGAAGTAATGCCATACCAATTCTAATAATCCCAAAAGCACCTAGCTTCATTAAAACTCCAGCATGAACCATACTTACTGAAGTTGGAGCTGCTACATGACCATCAGGAGACCAAGTATGAAAAGGCCACATTCCAGCCAATATTCCAAATCCAATAATAATCATTAAAAAATTTACTTGTTGAAAAAATAATGGGAACTTATCATCTACAACTTTTTGAATTTCCAATAAATTAAATGTGCCTAATCCTGCCTGAACAAATATTGCTATAATAGCAACCCAAATCAAAACACTTCCAGCAACTAAAAATAATGTTAGCTTCATAGCTGCATATTCTTTAGTTCTAATAAAAGTACGAAAATCACTACTACTGCCCCAATAACCAATAAGTAAAAACATAGGCATTACAGATAATTCATAGAAAAAGAAAAAGAAAAACATATCATAAGATATAAAAACACCAAAGACACCAGCTAGCAACAGAAAATACAGAACAAAGAAATCTTTATTTCGGCTTTGTATATTCCATGAAGCCATGACCCCGGTCAACATGACAGTACCAGTTAACAAAACCATCATTACAGATATTCCGTCTACTCCTAAATTTAAACTTATTCCTTCACTACCTAGGGGCCAGGCACCTTTAAGGCTTAACCAATTCCAATTCCATAATAGCTGCACGCCTCCTGAATTAATGTCATAAAAAATAAAAATTAATATAACAATTATGAAAGTAATAAATGACACTACTAATGAAATGTATTTGATTATATTATTCAAATGCCCTGGAGTAATAAAAATTAAAGATGCTCCTATCAGCGGCAACAAAATTGTTAATATTAAAATATTTTCTTTAATTAAATCCATTGTAAATTACCGATCACAAAATTGCCCATGTAAGAATTAAAATTAAAAATCCAATAACCATGCTTATAGCATACCCATGCATTTTGCCTGTTTGAATAAATTTAAGCTTTAAACCTAAAGATTTTACTGATAAAGAGCTTTTATCTACTCCTATATCGTTAACAACTAGCCTGTCAAACAAAGCAATAAATTGAGCAAACCTTAATACTATTTGATTAATAACATACTGATATAATTCATCAATATAGTATTTATTGAGAAGTAGCTTATAAAAACAGTTCATATTTAACTTAAACCAATCAGTTAAATATTTTGAATCCTTAATATAAATAAACCATGCTAATATTAAAGCTACAAATGACAAAATACTAGAAAAAACTATTAATAATAAATTTAAATGCGCTTTATACCCAGAAATAAAAAATATAAACCCTTTAAAAGTTGAAATTTCTAATAATAATGCACTCATAAAAATAGCAAGTAAAGCTAATAATATTAACGGCAAAGTCATTAAAATTGGAGATTCTCCAATTTTAGAATTATCACTTTTTAAAGAACCAAAAAAAGTAATAAAAGTTAACCTAAACATATATAAAGAACTTAAAAAGGCACCTATTAATGTAAGGAACAAAATCAAAATTCCACCTTTTTCAAATACTGTCAAAAGGATTTCATCTTTACTGAAAAATCCACTCAATGGAATTATGCCTGCTAAAGAAACAGAGCCTATAATAAATGTAATTGCTGTAATTGGCATTTTATTAACCAACCCGCCCATATTCCTTATATCTGTTTCTCCTTCCATTTCATGCATTAAAGACCCTGCACCTAAAAATAATAAAGCTTTGGAAACCCCATGAACTATAAGATGAAAAATAGCCGAAGCTATTCCCATAAAACCTAAAGACAACATCATTAATCCTAAATGACTAATTGTTGAATAAGCTAAAACACGCTTAATATCATGCATAACAATAGCCATGGTTCCCCCAAATATAAAAGTAAATAAACCAATAAATACAACAAAGTCTAAAACATATGGAGCTAATGAAAATAAAGGCATCATTCTAGCTACAAGATAAACTCCAGCTGCCACCATAGTCGCTGCATGAATTAAAGCGCTAACAGGAGTAGGCCCTTCCATTGCATCAGGCAACCAAACATGAAAAGGAAATTGAGCAGATTTACCCATAGCTCCTAAGAATATCAAAAAGGTAGATATTGTTAAAATATTTTCATTTATTCCTCCATTGTTAGCAATATGAAATATAGAAGAAATATTAAATGTGCCAGTAGATTTAAAAATTAAAATTATCCCTATTAATAAAGCAACATCACCAATTCTAGTCGTAATAAAGGCCTTTTTAGCCGCTTCAGATGCAGCTCTTTTTTCATACCAAAACCCTATTAATAAATATGAACCTAATCCGACTAATTCCCATGCAAAATACATTAAAAGCAGGTTGTCTACTAAAACAACTGCAATCATTGCTGCAGCAAACAAACTATGCACTGAAAAATACCAGCCGAACCTAGAATCACCCTTCATATAGCTAATGGAATATACTTGAACTAATAAGGCTACTAAAGTTATTAAACCAAGCATAGTAACTGACAAGCTATCAAGTAAATACCCCATGATATTCTCGTGTCTAAAACATCAATCCAATCAATAGAAAAGTCAATCGAATTTAAATTAGGTGACAAAAAGTCAATTAATATAAAAATAAATAAAATAAATGAACTTAATATTGCAAAAACTGATATTAAAGAACTTATTAGCGGCGCTTTACGAGTAAAAAAAACCGTCAATATAAAGCTAATACCACATATAACCGGAGGGAAATAAGCTAAATTAACACCCATATATTACTCTCTCTATTACAAACATTATCTACCATTTCATTAAATCAACTTCATCAACATTAACTGAAGACTTATTTTTATAAAGACGCAAAATTATAGCTATTGCAAGTGCCAATTCTACTGCAGCAATCGTAATAATAAATACGATCATAACATGACCAAAAATTCTCTGGTTTTGAGAAAAGTCTCTAAACGCAGAAAATCCAATCAAATTAATATTAACCGCATTCAACATTAATTCTACACACATTAAAATTAAAATAGCGCTTCTCCTGGTTATCACACCATAAACGCCAATACAAAACATTAATGCACTTAAAATTTGTATATGAATTAACTCTATCAAGAATCATTCCCTTTATCTTTTAGTATTACGATTGCTCCTATCAAAGCAACAAGCAGCACCAATGATGCAATTTCAAATGGAATACCCCAATATTCAAAAAGATCATTACTAAAATCATTAAATTTAACTAGCCCTAAATTTTGAGTATTAATTTTAGCCTGAGAAACTCCTAAAATAAGTGTAATTAATACGATCAAGGATAAAAATGCAGACACAGGCCAATAATTAATATTTGAAAGACTTCGAAAATCATCTATCTTAGTAAGCATTAAAGCAAATAATATTACAGTAACCACCGCACCGCCATATATTAATATTTGAACTATAGCGAGAAATTCAGCTAATAATAATACAAAGACACCAGCCGTACCTAAAAGCGCTAAAAATAAAGAAAAAGCAGCATAAACAATATTTCTAGAAAAAATTACTCCAGCAGATCCAATCAAAACTAAAGCACTAATTATATAAAATATTATTAAAGAAATCATAAAATTAAAAAATCCACCCTAATCTTCATCGATTTTTTTTGCAGGAACCCCGCTGTTTTTCTCAGGCTGCTTAGGCTTCCAATTTGTATCTGATTGAAATTTAATACCTAAATTCAATAATTGTTGTAAATCAAACCTATTACCATTACGAACGCGCTTACTTAATTCATGCTCATGACTCATCTCGATTGCATCAAAATTACAAACTTCAACACATATACCACACAAAATACATCTACCTAAATTTATTTCAAATTCATCAATTATTTTTTTACGTCTACTTTTGCCTTCAGAAAATAAAGGATTGTCTTTCATCTTCGCAGACATACATTCAGTAGGGCATTCACGCACGCATACCATACAACCAGTGCAATAAGGTTCTTCTACGTCATAATCCCATGTAAGAGAAGGAAAACCCATAAACCTGTTTTCTACCTTTATTCTTTTTTTAGGATCTGGATATTGAGCAGTAACTGGACGCCTGAATCCAGTTTTTATTGTTACAAATAAACCAGCCAAAAACCCAATCATTAATTCAATATCCTTAATAAAACTTTATAATTATTAATAAAACTAATTAATATTAACTTCACTTTTCTCCTTTAAAAGGGATTTCGAAGATATAACTTCAATAGTACTTGTAATGTTTTTAGAAAACTTCCTCTGAATTATAACAGCACCTAATACTAATAAAATTATGGATAATATTGGCAAAATCCATAAAGGCAACTCGTCATAATATACTATACATGCAGTAATAGTTACATTGATAAAAGCCATAGGAATTAACATTTTCCAACCAAACGACATTAATTGGTCTATCCTTAATCTTGGATAAGTAGCACGTATCCAAAAAATTACAATTACGACTAATATTGTTTTAATCAAGACTACAAAAACAGATAATACCGTTTGCAAGTTGCCAGAAAAAGGAATATTTGGCCAATGCCAGCCTCCCAAAAATAATAAAACAGTCAATATACTAATTGTAAAAGTATTAATATACTCAGCCAAAAAGAAAACCGACCAATGTGCACCACTATATTCAACAAAAGGGCCTCCAACAACTTCAGATTCTGCATTATGAATATCAAAAGGAGTTCTTCCTAACTCTGCCAATCCAGCAATAAAAAATAAAACTAATCCCAATGGCTGAATAAAAATATTAGGTATTTGTGATTGTTTATCAACTATTTCAACTAAATTTAAAGATTGATGTAATATAGCAATAGTAAGGATGGCCATTATAAGAGGAATTTCATAACTAATTAACTGTCCTGCAGCCCTAAGCCCACCCAAAACAGCATATTTGTTTGCAGACCCCCAACCTGCCATAATCAAACCCAAGACTGATAACACAGATATAGCAACAATAAAAAATAATCCTAAATCTAAACTTCTAATAACCATATTTTTACCAAAAGGGATAGTAACCCATAATAAAAATGCAGGAACAAATACAACTATTGGAGCAAACCAATATACCAATTTGTCTGTCCATGCTGGCAAAATATCTTCTTTAGAAATTAATTTAATGGCATCAGCTATTGGCTGTAAAGCTCCATGAAAACCGACTCTCATAGGCCCCATTCTCATCTGAATCCTTGCTAAAACTTTACGCTCTAACCAAACTAGCAATAATACTATTAAAGTTAGAGATAAAAATAATCCAAAAACGTAACTCATATAATTAAATAAATCTGCGATGCTCACCTATCAACTTCTCCCATAATAATATCTATTGATCCTAAAATAGTAACTGCATCTGCAATATAAGCTCCTTTTAACAAATATTGTAATGATTGTAAATTTGCAAAAGAAGGGGCTCTAACTTTAACTCTATAAGGTTTATCAGATCCGTCGCTTACAAGATAAATACCAAAATCTCCTCTAGGACTTTCAGTTCTAAAATAAATTTCTCCTTTAGGAGGCCTAGGTATTCGTCGAACTTGAGCTAATATAGGACCATCTTCCATCTGATTCATAGCTTGCTTAATAATTTTTACAGACTGCCTAATCTCTTCCAATCGAACATAATACCTATCCCAACAATCACCGGAAGACGCAACAGGAATTCCATAATCAAATCTATCATAAATAGAATATGGTTTAGATATTCTAATATCTCTAGCTATGCCACTAGCACGCAAATTTGGACCACTTACGCCAAAATCTACAGCATCACTAGAACTAATAACACCCACATTTTTTGTTCTGGCAAGAAACATTTCATTTTTTGATAAAAGCTGGTCACATTCTTCTATGCCTTTACTAATTTCATCTAATAATAGATTCAATCGATTACCAAATCCACCTGGCAGTTCTCCTTTTACCCCTCCTATGCGAAAATAATTATGCATCATTCTTGCGCCAGTTATAGATTCAAAAAAACCTTGAATTTTCTCTCTTTCTCTAAAAGCATAAAGTACTGGAGTCATAGCTCCCACATCTAAACCATACGTGCCATAAAATAATAGATGGCTTGCTATTCTATTTAATTCACATAAAATTACTCTAATATAACTTGCCCTATCTGGAACATCTAACTCCATTAAACTTTCTACAGCCAAGCAAAACCCAAGTTCCATATTAAGATTTGCTACATAATCAAGTCTGTCAAATAATGTTATAACTTGAGCATAACGCTCATTTTCACACAATTTCTCAGAGCCTCTATGTAAATATCCAATATAAGGTTTAACATCAATTATTCTTTCTCCGTCTATATTTAATAATAGCCTAAAGACCCCATGCGTACTTGGATGCTGAGGCCCCATATTTATCATTAAGTCAACACTATCTGAGTTTATTGTTTTATTTATTTCCATAAGTCTGTATTAATAATATTTTACCATTCTTGATAATCGTTTATAGGAAAATTTTTTCTTCCAGGATAACCTTCAAATCCATCAAAAAGAAGTAATGGTTCTAAATTTGGATGCCCTAAAAAATTTACACCAAATAAATCATGTGCTTCTCTTTCAAACCAATCTGCTGCACGCCAAACACTAATAACAGAATTAATTTCTGGTTCTTCTGCAGGAATTGATGTCTTGATTATTATGCTTTTCTTTAATTTAAAAGAGGTCAAGTGATAAACAACTTCAAGTTTCTCTTCGTAATCAACTAAAGATATACATTCAAGATAGTTAAAATTTAACTCTGGGCTATCCTTTAAAACCCTGCAAATAGATTTTATATCTTTTGAATCTATATTTAGCTCAACATCCCCTTGTAAATTATTAACATTTATATTTGATATAGAAGGAAGTGTTTTTGTTAATAAAGATATTAGCTGATCTTGTTCGGGCGTAAAGTTTAAAACAGGTGGCAAATTGTCTTTGGTCTCTTTATTTATCTTCTGATCTTCCACTACCGCTTGAATCCTTTTTTATCTTTTCTTGTAGTTGTAAAATTCCATACATTAACGCCTCCGGACGAGGGGGGCATCCAGGAACATATATATCTACAGGAACAATATGATCTACTCCCATTACAACTGAATAAGAGCGATAATAAGGTCCTCCATTTGTCGCACAACTTCCCATAGCTATTACCCATTTTGGATCAGGCATTTGCTCATAAAGAATTTTGATAGGATCAGCCATTTTTTTAACGACTGTCCCTGCAACTATCATAACATCAGCTTGTCTTGGAGAAGGCCAGGTTACTATTCCAAAACGATCAAAATCATGATGTGACATATGAGTACTAATCATCTCAATAGCACAACATGCTAGCCCAAAAGACAAAGTCCACAAAGATGATTTTCTAGCATTAGCAAAAAGTTCATTCGATTTACATACAACAGCATTAGGCAATACTTTTTCAAAAATACTTGGTTCAGCAATATTTCCTTTACCTAAATTATCTTGATTTTTCGGTTCTATTGCCATTTCAAAACTCCCTTTCTCCAAGCATAAATCAATCCAAAAAACAAAATTGCAATGAACAAAATCATTTCATAAAAAACAATAGGTAATGCATTCACAAAAATCATTGCCCATGGAAACAAAAAAACAGCTTCAATATCAAAAAGCAAAAAAAGAATGGCAAATATATAATAACGAATATTAATTTGTGACCAATTATATGAATCTGGCAAAATGCCACATTCATATGGAGTGTTTTTAATTTCAGACTTACGCTTAGGTGCAATTAAAAAAGAAATTAAGAACATTCCTAGTACTGACGACAGTCCTAGAAAGCCCATAATAGCTATTACAGCCCAATTAAGGTCATATCCTAAAGGCAAAATTAGTCTCCTAATATAAAACTGCGCTTGCTCTAAGTAAGTTTAGCACCGGCTTTAAATCACTGTCAAACTTATTGACTCAAATATCTAGCTATCTCATCTCTTTTAAATATAGGCATTTTTTTAACTCCTTTAGAATTAGATAACATAATGCCATATTCTTTAGGCATGATTTTTCCAATTTTATATCCATATGAACCTGCATCTCGAAGATTATCGATTAATTTATTTGAACTTCCCGCCTTAACTGTACATAATAACGAACCTGACGCAATCATTCCAAAAGGATTTATATCAATTTTTGAACATATTTCTAAACATTCAGGCAATATATATATCTCATTTTCTTCTATATGCAACCCTACATTTGCAGCTTTAGCTATCTCTTGCAAAGCCCCAAATAGACCTCCCTCAGTCGGATCATGCATTGAAGTTATATTTCCTGAATTTATTGCGATTTTACTATCATTCTTTATACTTATCCCTGGCTCAAATATAAAATTCTTGGCATTATTAATATATTTCTTATTTACCCCCAAAGATAAAAGATGAGCTTCCTTTTCTCTAGCAATAATAGCAGTTCCTTCAATTGCTATTCCTTTAGTTATAACAATTTCATCTCCTATATTTGCATCTGAAGTATAGATTACATGATTCTTATTTACTTCCCCTAGTATTGCTCCAATTGCTAAAGGTCTATCTAAACCATAAGTTATCTCAGTATGACCTCCAATTAAAGTAATGTTTGCTTCTTCACAAGCTTTACTTAATTGATTGAATATATTTTTAATCAATGTTTTTGAATAAGTCTCGGGAAAAAGTAATGTAGCCATTAACCATTTTGGAGTAGCTCCCATAACAAACAAGTCATTAGAGTTAATTTGCACCAAATACCAACCAATTTCATCTGTTGCAAAAGTTATTGGATCCATTTTTGCAACAAGAAAACGATCCCCTATATCAATAACCGCAGCATCTTCACCCGTCTTCGCTCCTAAAATAACTCTAGGGTCTTTAACCTTGATTTCTGACAACAAATTGCTTAATAATTCTAATGGTAATTTACCAGCTTTCAATTTTCTACCTGTGATTTATTAATTAAATAGTTTATGATAACGATAAATGCTACCATAAAATAATTATATGATTAATACAATTTTTTTTGATTTATACGGAACCTTAGCTGGATTTTCACCTGATAGATTTGAAATCCAATCAAAAGCTTGCAATAAATTTGGTTATAAAGTTACTAGAAATGGAATAACTCAGGGATATGCTATTGCAGATAATTTAATGTCAGAACAAAATCAAATTCATCCTATTAGAAACATGAACATACAAGAGAGAGAAAACTTTTTTTCTGAATATCAAAAACTTATATTAAGTGGAGATAAAATTAAAATTAATACAGAGACTGCTTCTAAAATATGGAATTATATTAAAAAAATACCTTATGATTTAGCTTGTTATAATGACGTACATTCCTCATTAAAAACTTTAAAATCAAAAGGGTTAAAATTAGGTTTGATATCTAATATGAATACAGATGGTAATCAACTATCATCAAAGCTTGGACTATCTAATTACCTTGACTTTGTCATAACCTCAAAAGATGTTAAGGCAGAAAAACCGCACCCAAAAATATTTATAAAGGCGCTAGAAAAAGCAAACGAAAAAGCAGAAAATTGTATTCACATTGGAGACCAAATAATTTCAGATATTCGTGGAGCAAAAAATGCCGGGATTACACCTGTTTTAATTGATAGAGACAATATTAACAATAATTTTAAAGAGTGTAAAAAAATCACCTCTTTAACTGAGCTTTCAGATATTATAATATCCTTCAAATTTGGTAATCTTGATTGAATTCCTCTAATCTAGTTAATAAATTTAACAATTCATCCTTCCAGATTAAAATATTCTCACTAATTTCAAGCATCAATTTATTATTGCCAATATTAATATTAATAGAATTCTTCAGATAACTTTGAAGTACGTTTTTTGCTCCTCCTACATCATACATAAAAGACAAATACACCCTATTATTTTTTCTAATGATAGATTTTATATTTAGGGTCTTTGCTATTACTATTATTCTATTTACATATAACAAATTTATTACTGATTCAGGGAGATCTCCAAATCTATCATATAATTCTTCTTGAATATTCTCCCAATCACCGTTAAGTTGAATTTTTGAAAGCCTTTGATAAATATCTATCCTTTGGGATATATCTGGAATATATTCAGAAGGTATATTAGACGAAATATTAAGTTGAACCATGGACCTGAGTGGAGGATCAAGAGGGTTTTCTTTTATATTTTTCTTACTATAACTGTTTTCTACTATCTCATCAGATTTGATATCATCTACTGCATAAGCTAATAATTTATTATATAAATCAAAACCAATAGCCTGTATATGCCCACTTTGTTCAGAACCTAAAACATTGCCTGCACCTCTTATCTCTAAATCTTTCATGGCTATCTCAAGCCCACCTCCTATATCTTTTAAACTTAAAATAGCCTTAAGCCTATTTTGTGCATTTGGATTTATAGAAATACTTGATCCAGATAAAAAATATGCATATGCTCGCTTATCTCCTCTTCCAACCCTACCTCTTAACTGATATAGCTGAGACAATCCAAATGTATCGGCTTTATTTACTATTAACGTATTTACATTTGCTAAATCTAACCCAGACTCTATTATTGTAGTACATACAAGTATATCTATTTTATAATTTGCGAATTCTTTCATTACAAATTCAAGATCATTTTCTGGCATTTGGCCATGAGCTATTCCAATTCTAGCTTTAGGAACCAATTTATTTATATAATTAGCAAAATAATCAATATTGTGCACTCTATTATGAACAAAAAAAACTTGCCCTTCCCTATCTAACTCCTTAATAATTGCTTGCTTTATAACTGAGTCACTAAATTCAAAAATATATGTCTTTATTGGGGACCTACGATCCGGTGGCGTTTCAATAACACTCATATCTCTTACTCCTGCTAAAGACATATGTAAAGTACGCGGGATTGGTGTAGCCGTCATAGTTAAAATATCTACCTCACTTCTCATAGATTTAAACCTTTCCTTATGTTCTACGCCAAACCGTTGTTCTTCATCTATAATTACCAAGCCAAGGTTTTTAAAATTCACATCTTTTTGAATTAATCTGTGCGTTCCAATACAAATATCAATACTTCCATCAAAAAGTCCTTCAATAATTAATCCTTGCTCTTTTTTTGACTTAAACCTACTTAAAACTTGTATATTAGTAGAATATGGAGTTAAACGTTCTCTAAATGTTTCATAATGCTGCTGGGCAAGAACAGTTGTAGGAGCCAATAATGCTACTTGTTTGCCTGACATCACCGATTTAAATGCAGCTCTTAATGCTACTTCTGTCTTTCCATAACCAACATCTCCACAAATTAACCTATCCATTGGCATAATGGATTCCATGTCTAATTTCACATCATTGATCGCTTTAATTTGATCATCAGTTTCTTGAAATTTAAATGAATTTTCAAGTTCATGCTGCCATTTTGTATCTAAAGAAGTAGGGACTCCTTTAGATATCTCTCTTTTAGCATAAATTTTTAACAAGTTAGCAGCAATTTCTTTTGAAGAATCAGAAGCCTTTTGCTTTGCACGACTCCATTCTTGAGTCCCTAACCTTGTAAGCTTTGGCATATGTTGTGAAGGAGCAACATATGGGCTGATTCGATCTAAGTTATCCATCGGAACATATATTTTATCCTTTTGATCATATTCAAGTATAAAATATTCTTGCCCCTCTTCTTCACCAGGTATAAACCCTATTTCTAAAAATTTTCCAATACCATGATCAACATGAACCATATAGTCGCCATTATTGACCTCAGTATAAAAAGGCTTCCTCTTAATATTTGTTTTTCTACTATTTGTTTTTCGATTAGAAAATCCATAAATTTCTAAATCAGAAAAAATAACAATTTTACTGTCTTCAATATCTAATATAAAGCCTGAAAGAAGGTTAGCCAATTCAGTTTGTAAAACATATATATTCTTTATTAATTTTTCTTCTAAATAATTTATATTTGTCAAAATTCCAATATCAAAATTCTTTAATTCTTCCAGGATTCTACCTGTATGTGCACTAATAATAATAATTTTATATCCATCTGCAACAAATTCATCAACAACTTTGCTAAAAGATGATATATCTCCATAAAATGATGGTGTTTTCATAAAATTATACAGATTATCTGATGGGCATTGAGCTTGGTCTGAAATATAAATTTTTAAATTATTATAAAAAGAAGAAATACTGTTAATGATTTGTTCAGGTCTAGTTATAGGAAGAGGAAAATTTTCTGGAAGAGGCTCATTTAACAAATTAAATCCACTAGAAATAGAATATTCATATTCTTTGCTTGATTCAATAATTTTTTTATAATCAAAAAAAATTATTAAATCAGCCCTTTTAAAATAATTTAATATTGTATCTTGATTAAAAAAACCCATATAAAATGAATTATTTTCAACTTCATAACCTGATAATAATTTCGTTAATTCGCTTTTTATAACATTTTTCGTTTTTTTGGAAGCATTCTCCCAGTTTAAAGATTCCAGCTGCGAGTTAATTGATCCAATATTACTTAAATTGGGAACATATTCATAAAATGGCAATATTTGAACAGAATCAATTAACTCAAGTGTTCTTTGAGTATTAACATCAAATTCCCTAATACTTTCAATTTTATCTCCCCAAAACTCAATTCTCACCGGATTAAATAATACTGTTGGGTATATATCTAAGATTCCACCTCTTCTACTCATCATCCCAGGGGCATAAACAATTGAATCTTTTTGATAACCTAAATTTAACCACCTTGATATCAAAGTATCAACAGCAATATCGTCTCCTACTTTTAAAGAGTGCGTAGTTTCCTTGATAGATATGCTCGATATTGTTTTTTGTAATATTGCTTCTAAAGATGCTACCGTTATTGATTGTTTATTTAAATTATTTATCTTGTTAGCAAGCACTTCCACTCTTTTGCTACTTGATTGAATATCAAAATCCGATTTATCATATGCAAAAATATCATTCCCAACAAAATGGTATAAATCTATTTCATTATTAAGCCAAAATAATAATTGTTCATATAAAAAACTTGCATCATCTGGTTTAGCTGTCACAATCATAATGTTGTTATCGATATTCTTAAAAATGCTCGATAACAACATAGAAGCATTAAAACTTTCAATCATAATGTTTGATTTAAAATTATTTTTTGAAATAATTTCTTTAAAATTTGATGATTGACTTAAATTGTATAAAGCATCGCTTAAAGAAAAAGATTTCATCTGATTACCAATTGAATATTCTGGCTTAATTCTTCTTCACTTATAAAACCTTCAAATTTACCTACTATAATTCCTTTTGAATTTATCAAAAAAGACCATGGTTCACTTGGCAATCCCCAGTCTAAAACTACCTGACTAATGCGTGCTTGTTCTAAATTACCTTTAATTTGATCTAGGTTGTCATACACATCTATATGAATAAAATTCATTTCATTCTTATACTTATCTTTTAACTCCTTTAAAATATCTACTTGAGGTCCACATGTTTTTGTAATACAGTACCCAGGACTTGCAAAAACTACTAATAAAGGTTTCTCAGATTTAATGGCTTCAGATATAGTTAAGGAATATAGTTCTGGGTCTGGATTTAAGTCTGATGTAATATTACTTAAATTGTCTTCTGAAATGTTAACTTTGTTTATACTCATTAAAGCTTTAGAATTTAAAGACGGAGTTTTACTTTCATCATTAACAGTTAAAGCAGTGGTTAATTCTCCTGTTATTTGTGTATTACTAACTGAAATTGCGATTCCCCATGAACCAGATTTGTCAAAATCCATATTTGCCACATAAATCCCTCTACTATGAGGCCAATCATAATAACTAGCTCTAACAATTTCATGAATTAATGAATTTTTATTATTAGACAAATAAAAAGAAGAAACTATTACTTCATAATCTTTCAAAAACCCCTCAGATTCTTCTGTTAACGCAAAAGCTATTCTGTTTTTGCCAATACTTATATCAGTAGTTGCCCAATGTATATTTATATTACTGTCTTTGTTGTTTGATGGAACATTAACCGAAAAACTATCCTTATTTATAAAATCAATATTTTCATTTTGTATTGTATTACTGTTACAAGACAAAAAAATTATTATTAAACTTAATAAGTAAATATATTTTATTAAATTATTTTTCATAAAATAAAATTCCAATAACAACTAAATAAAAAAACACTATAAACTAGTCTTATAAAAATTATTTTTTCTTTTTAAATTGGTGTATATTATTATTTAAATATATTATATATGCTTCACATATATTTATTAATACTAGCTTAAATAATAAATAAAGGAAAAGCTCAGAATGAAAATTACTGACGTACGTTTGGAAATGTTTAAATGGCCAAGAACAGTTCCTATTACAAATGGACTATATACATATACGCATAATCTACTAAACATTGTTGTAATAGACACTGATGACCCAGATATTCAGGGGATTGGATTAGCAGGTGGTATTGAATCCTCACCGAAAGTAGGGGCTTCATTTATTGAACATTTTAAAAAAGGGCTTATAGATCAAGACCCACTTAATAATGAAGCACTTTGGCACACTATGTGGAGACCAAAACTCGTCGGCCGAAGAGGTATTTCCACTAGAATTATTGCAGGCATTGACATTGCTCTATGGGACATAAAAGGTAAAATTGCTAATATGCCTGTATATAAAATGCTCGGTGGATTCACAAATAAAGTAGACACATACATAGCAGGAGGGTACTACGAAGAAGGAAAAGGACTTAAAGAACTTGCCAAAGAAATGGAAGACAACGTTAATTTAGGTGCAAGAGCAGTTAAAATTAAAGTTGGTGCCGTATCAATTAACGAAGATATTGAACGGATTAGAGTCTGTAGAGATGCTATCGGACCAGATGTAAGGTTAATGGTTGATGCAAATAATGCATATAGACATTATCAAGCAATAGAGTTTGCTAGAAAAGCAGAAAAATACGATCTATTTTGGTTCGAAGAGCCCGTAGAACCTGACGATTATATTGGGCAAGCTGAAATCACACGTGCCACCTCAGTTCCAATCGCCGCAGGTGAAAATGAATATACTCGTTATGGATTCCGCGATATGATAAATGCTAGAGCCGTCGATATACTTCAACCGGACGCACTTATTTTGGGCGGTATTACTGAGTATATGAAAGTAGCCGCATTAGCTCAGGCAAATGACTTAGATATTGCCCCGCATGGAGCACAAGAGGTACATATACATCTTGTCGCAGCTATACCAAACGGATTGATCTTGGAATATTACAGAGATTCTGTAGATCCAATGCATGGAAAGATATGGGAGCACGAATTAACTATTAAAGATGGATATGTCTACGCACCAGATTTACCTGGTCTTGGATTAAAACCTAAATGGAATACATTAGCACCTTATAAAGTGGAATAAACCTGGATTAGGGATTATTTTGAACCAGTAATAATTTTCTAAATACCAAATAAAATAATTATTGCTCTGGCTCTGGTTCAGTTTCACCCTCTACGACAGGAACTTCAGCAGCACCCACTTCTTCTTCCTGAGTTTGAATATCTTCTTCAACTCTAGGAGGCATCACTCGCGCAACTAAAATTTCCAAATCATCATTAACATCAATTCCTTTGTCAATTTTCACATCTTTTACAAATAAAGAATCTTCAAAAGTATTCAACGAAGAAATGTCTAATTCAAATTTTTCTGGAATGTTTAAAGGTAAAATTTGAACAGATATTGATTGCAAAGACTGCAATAATGTTCCTCCCAATTGCCATACTGCAGAGGCAGTACCTATTATTGAAATCGGAATATTGACTTGAATTTTTTTATTTAAATCTACTTTTAAAAAGTCAATATGTAAAACTTCCTCAGTTACAGGGTGTCTCTGAACATCTCGAATCAAACAAACATTTTCACCATTTTCACCATTAATTTCTAAAGAAATAGCTACATTTTGACCAGTGTTTGCCAATAATGCATCAATTACTTTTTTCTCAATACTCAAATTTTTTGAAGCTTCCTTATTACCATACATATGTACGGGTATATTGCCATCTTGACGCAATTTTTTTACTTTTTTACCCGTAATAACTCGATTTTCAGCTTTTAATTTTAATATAGACATCCTCAGCTCCAATAGGGCTTTCTTTTAAATTTTATTTAATCAAATAATCATTATAACATGCGAATATAAATTTGGTTATTAATTTACAAAATTAAATAAAAATAGAACAAATGTGTTTAAATTTATATATTTCTATGATAGAATAAAAACATTTTCAATTGTAATTTATAGCTTAACTTAAATAATAGAAGCTTTATATTTAAGTTATACGGAAGGACCTTAATGAATAATGATAAAGCCAAAGCTCTTGAATTAGCTATAAGTCAAATAGACAGACATTTTGGCAGTGGCGCAGTAATGAAAATGGGTGATGAAAACCAAGACCCTGCAGTCCAATCTATACCAAGTGGATCAATTTCTCTAGACTCAGCTTTAGGTATTGGCGGCGTTCCTAAAGGTAGAATAACAGAAATATTTGGCAACGAATCCTCAGGAAAAACAACTTTGGCATATCATTTCATGGCTGAAGCCCAGCGCGTAAATGTATACGCAGCTTATATAGACGCTGAGCACGCAATGGATCCACTGTATGCAAAAAAGTGTGGAGTAAATATTGATGAACTACTAGTTTCACAACCAGATACAGCAGAACAAAGCCTAGAAATTTGTGAATATTTAGTTAGAAGTGGAGCACTAGATATACTAGTTGTTGATAGTGTTGCTGCAATGGTACCTAAAGCAGAATTAGAGGGGGATATGGGCGATTCACATGTTGGGTTACAAGCAAGATTAATGTCTCAAGGTCTCAGAAAATTAACAGCAGCAATTAGCCGCTCAAATACAGCAGTAATATTTATTAATCAAATACGAGAAAAAGTTGGTGTTTTTTTCGGCAACCCTGAAGTAACTCCTGGAGGCAGAGCCTTAAAATTCTATAGCTCTGTAAGAATTGACCTTAGAAGAATTGAATCCCTCAAGCAAGGCACTGATGTAATCGGAAACAGAGTAAAAGCTAAAATTGTTAAAAATAAAGTTGCCCCTCCTTTTAGATTAGCTGAATTTGACATAATGTTTAACGAAGGAATTAGCAAAACCGGAGATTTATTAGATTTAGGAACTGAATCAAAAATAATAAACAAAAGTGGTGCATTTTATTCATTTGGAGAAACAAAGTTAGGTCAAGGCAGAGAAAACAGCAAAGCATTTCTAAAGAACAACCCAGAAATCACAAAAGAAATAGAATCTTTAGTTAAAGAAAAAATCCTGACTTAAGCTATTTTATTAACTATTTAGCAATAAAACCCTAGCTTAATTCAAAAATATTTTCAGCATTGTTATTTGTTATTATATAATTTACTTATTTTAATGATATGTTCAAAAAATATATTTATAAGTATTAATAAAATAAAAGGAGAAATGCATGTCAGGAAATGAAACATGGGGATTAATATCTTTATCAATATTTTGTATTTTTCTTTCAGCATTTTTCTCAAGTGCTGAAGCAGCATATCTATCTCTACAAAAGTCTAGAATTTCCCATTTAGCTTCAACAGGCCACCTTTCCGCTATTAAAGTTTCAAAAATGATTCAAACTCCCGAAAACTTACTATTTACAATTTTACTTGCAAACAACCTTGTCAACGTTGCGTTTGCGGCAATAGTAACCGCAATTATAGTAGATAAAATAGGTGAAGCATTTGGTGTTATTATTGCCACTTTATTAGGAACAATATGCCTTTTAGTATTTGGTGAAACTATTCCAAAATCATTAGCCTTAAGACATTCTGAAAAAATAGCCTTTATTTATGCAAACCCATTAATATTAACCCAATGGGCATTTAAGCCTATTGTTACAATTTTACATTGGTTAAGTAAGCATATAGGATCATTTTTTGGTAGTGTTTCAAATATATCAATCACTGAAGGAGAATTGCGAACTTTAATAGATATAGGGGAAGCTGAAGGAACTTTTGAGTCAAGTGAAGCTGAAATGCTTGAAAATGTATTTCGATTTGGAGATAGACAAGTTAGAGAAGTAATGACGCCTAGAACTGAAATAATTTCAATTAAGAGAGGTACAACTCTAAATAAATTTTTATCAGTATATAAAAGTTACCCACATACAAGATTTCCTATATTTAAAGAATCTGTTGATAATATAATTGGAATTATTTCAACAAAAGACATACTAAAAGCAATGGCTAACAAAAGTATAAACCTTGAAGAATCTGTAACTGATTCTATTAGAGATGTATTTTTTGTTCCAGAAACAAAAAGAATAGCTGAGCTTTTCAATGAATTACGTCAAACTGGAAATCAAATTGCAATTGCAATAGATGAATTTGGAGGCATAGCAGGTTTAGTTAGTTTAAAAGAATTAGTTGAAGAAGTAATGGGGCCTGTAGGAGAAGAGGGCCATGGACCAGAAGAAGAAGTTGAAACAATAGATAAAAATACATTTCAGGTTGATGGAGGTATAAGCTTAGAAGAAGCCAATGAACAAATGAAAATATCTTTACCTGAAGGCGATTATGAAACTGTAGCAGGATTTGTATTAAATATATTAGGTAAAATCCCAAATGAAGGCCAACAACTAAGTTATAAAAACTTAAAAATTGAAATAATAACAATGAAAAATCTAAAAATTGAAACATTACAAATCTCTAAATCAAAAATTTATAAGTATGAAAAATTAAACTAGATTTATTTAAAAAATTATGAATAAAGATAAAATTATTTATAAAATTAATACATCAGTAACAGAAAATATAACCAAATATTATGAATCCCTAGGTAAGGTAATAGTTATTGCTTTATCAGGAGGACCTGATTCCACAGCAATGCTACATTCATTATATTCAATTAAGGACAAATTCGATCTAACTTTACATATTGCTCATTTTAATCATAATCAAAGAAAACTTGAGTCACTAAATGATGTTAAATTTGTAAATAAACTTGCAAGTAAGTTAAACCTCCCTATTACAATTGGAGAATTGGATAAATCAACTCTACATAAATCAACTATTAATGAAAATATTTTGCGCGAATTCAGATATAAATTTCTAAATTCTGTTGCTAATCAGATTGGAGCAAAATCTATAGCATTAGGGCATAATTTTAATGACAACATAGAGACAATTTTGATGAATATAATAAGAGGCACTGGGCTTGAAGGATTATCAGGCATGAAGCCTATGAGTAATCAAAAAAGTCCTTATAATTCTATCAAAATTTTTCGTCCATTATTGCACTTTACACATTTAGAAAATTCAAATTATTGTTTAAAAAATAATATTGAATTTCAAGAAGATTCTACAAATTATTCTAATTATTTCACAAGAAATAAAATTAGATTAGACTTAATCCCTTTTTTACAAAAAAATTTTAATCCCTCAATTAATAAATCTATAAAAAGACTTTCTGAAATAGCCTCCTCAGATATTAATTATATAAACAAGGAAACAAATAAATATTTAAATAAAACTACAGAAATTAAAAATCATACAGCTTATATTAAAAAAAAAGGATTTCCAAGCATTAGATTATGCTATACAAAGAAAAATACTAATTAAATTAATATCTAAGATAACTGGAGAATCCTCTAATATATATTTTAATCATATAGAACCTATGATTAAAATAATAAATTCGAAACCTGGCCAATATTTAAATTTAAAAAATGGCTGGATTTTTTATGTTGATTACGAAATATGTCAAATTTTTAAAAACAAAACTGATAGTGATAAATTTCCCTATATTAATAAAAAATATATTGTTCAAACACCCGGCAAAACGATGTTAAAAGACTGGACCATTGAAACTGAATACACAAACCAGAAAGACAAATATATATTTAGAGAAACTCAAAACAAACAATTAGGTAAAATTGAATACTCTATTGGATTGGATTGTTCTGAAAAAAAGCAAAATATATATGTAAGAACAAGGATTTCAGGTGATCGTTTTCAACCACTAGGAATGAAAAACAACCAAAAATTACAAGACTTTATGACCAATTTAAAAATTCCACAAAGAATTAGAGACTCTATACCTCTAATTCTTTGTGGAAATAATATTGCCTGGGTTGTAGGTTATAGAATATCAGAATTATATAAAACTAATGATTTAACAAAAAAGCAACTATTAATTAAGATATCTCGAAATATTAAGTGATAACTGTTACATTATTTGACCTAATTTTGGATTCTCATTTATTCCAGGCAACTTCCCTCTTTTTGCAACAGGACGGCCATCAATTTCATGAATTTCAGAATGAAAATTTATATCTGTATAATTTGCTATATAAGAACCAACCGTAAATGTATTAACTGGCGCATCATTATCAACAAACTCAACTATTCTGTCAGGATTAATTCCGCCACTAACAAAAATTTCAACATGCTTAAATCCTGCATGATCTAAGCGAAGTCTTGTCTCTTTCACTAATTGAGGAGTAACACCGCCTCTTTCTGAAGGAGTATCTAGCCTAACTCCTCTCAACCTCTCTCTTAACAAAGTTGCAACAGCAATTGACTCCTCTGTTTCATCTTTGAAAGTATCAATTAAAGCGATTCTAGGAACATCAACAGGAATATGTTTATCAAAGGCTTGCATAGCTTTTGAGGTGTCTCCAAATAATAAAGGTAAAGAATGTGGCATATCTCCAGAAGGGGTCAATCCCGATAGTCTTGAACCTAGAATAGTTGAAGAAGCTAAGCATCCTCCAACTATTGAAGAATAATCTAACCCTGAAGAAACAAGCGGGTGAACATATTTAGATCCAGTACAAATTATCGGTATGTCTTTTGCCACTTCTACACAATTACTTGCTGCAGTAGCCCAGTTACTACTTGAAGAAAGAGTTCCGCAAATAGCAGTATCATATAAACCAAACGAACTGTATGGAGCTTTAATTCTAAGAATTGTTTCTCCTTTTTCCATTTTTTCACCTTCATCTATAGCCCAGACTTCTACTCCTACTTCTGGTAGTATTTTTGCTAACAGTAGTTTAACTTCTTTAATTCCAGAAAATACCCCATTATTATTAGAAAAATATTCTACAGCCACAGTTGGATTTAATCCTTCATTTCTTAAAACAGTTAAAGTTCTTTGAAGAGATATATCAGCCGTATCACCAACTAGAACTGAAGGCCTAATTTCGAATTCAGGGTTTACCATGCCTAACTCCAATCTCTAATTTCTAATCAGATGTAATTATATCCTATATAAATTGTTTTAACATTAACCCTTATGCGTTTTAAGCTTTAATGATGCTTTTTTTAGCCCACCAAATTTTAACCTAAATAAACCTTTCAAATCTTGAAAAATAGTTTTTAAAACATTTACCCTGGAATCTGAGTCGTCAACCCATTCGACCGCAATTTCTTTAATTTTATATCTGTTTTTTTCAGCAATGATTAATAATTCAGTATCAAAAAACCATTCATTATCTTCCACAACTTTTAAAGTTTCCTTCATAGAAGATATATTTAAAACCTTAAATCCACATTGAGCATCATAGAATTTTGTATTAAACATAGTTCTAAAAATAAAACTATAACCACGAGAACAAATTTCTCTAAAAAAAGTTCTGCCTTGGACTTGAGAATTGTTAAGAAGTCGAGACCCTATAGCTAAATCGTAATCCTCATATAAAATTGACATGACTAATTCTGGAAAATGGCTGAGGTTGGTTGATAAATCTATATCCATGTACGAGACTAAATCAGCTTTACTATTACCCCATGAGTGTTTTAATGCCCTTCCCCTACCTCTTTCTTCAAGCCTAAGGTATTCAATTTCAATATTTTCTTTAGCTAATTTTTCTCCAAATCTTTGCGTTAGATCAACCGATCCATTATCTGTTATTATAATTTTCCAATTTAAAGAGGATAAATTATCTTGCAGAAATTTATATAAAATACCAACATTTTTATTAAGAATATTTTCTTCATTTAAAACTGGCAATACAATGTCTAATTTTTTCATATCAAACTATATAAACAATTAATGTTTAAAATGCCTTTTTCCCGTAAACACCATAGATATTCCTGCCAAATCTGCTGCATCAATGACTTCCTTATCTCTAATAGACCCTCCTGGCTGTATAATACAACTGATTTCACCACTTAATGCTAAATCTACATTGTCTTTATATGGGAAAAACGCATCAGAAGCCAACACAGCCCCCTTTGATTTGCTTCCAGCAGCGTTTATAGCTAGCTGAATACTATTTAATCTGTTTGGTTGGCCTGCACCCATTCCAATTAAAGAATTATCTTTTACAAGCACAATTCCATTAGATTTTATATGTTTTACTATCTTCCATGCTAATTGTAAGTCTTGTAATTCCCTCTTATCAGGCTTCAACTTTGTTACAACATTCCATTCACTGGGATCTTGTTTTAAGGTATCAAATCCTTGAATTAATGCGCCCCCACTAATTATTTTTATATCTGGAAAATTAAATTTCTCCTTATTCTGTCTTGGCATTTGTAATATTCTAAGATTTTTTTTGGATTTAAGAATATTTAGAGCTTCAAAAGAATAACTAGGCGCAATAACTACTTCATAAAATACTTCCATCATACTCAAAGCAGATTCAGTGCTAACTTCTTTATTAAAAGCAATAATTCCTCCATAAGCTGACACCGAATCTCCTAAATATGCAAGCTTATAAGCATTTAATTGATTATTATTAACTGAAAATCCACAAGGATTGCCATGCTTAATAATTGCAACTGATGAATCTGAAAATTCTGCAACTATATTCCAAGCCGCGTCAGCATCTAATATATTATTAAAAGATAATTCTTTTCCATTTAACTGAATTGCGTTAGCTATACCAGTATTACTTAAAGGATCTTTGTATAAAGAACCTTTTTGATGAGGGTTTTCCCCATATCTTAAATTTAATGATTTTTTAAAGCCAAAGGATGATTCTTCAGAAATATATACATCTTCTGAAGAAGAAAAGTATCTTGAAATTGATGCATCATAAACAGAGACATGTTGAAATGCCTTTTTAGCCAAATTCTTTCTTTCTTCATATGAAAGAATCTCTAAAACATCCCTTTTCTTATCAAATTCTAGAAATCTCTTGGCAATCCAATTATAGTCTTCGGGATAAACTATAATTATCACATCTTTAAAATTTTTTGCAGCTGCTCGAATCAATGTAGGCCCACCAATATCAATATTTTCAATAATATTTTCATGGCTATCTCCATTATTAACCTTTTCAACAAATGGATAAAGATTAACCACAACTAAATCAATTTTTCCTATTTGATTATCTTCCAACTCCGACATGTGCGATAAAGAATCTCTCTTAGCTAAAATGCCTGCATGAATTATTGGGTGTAAAGTTTTTACTCTTCCCTCTAATAATTCCGAAGATTGTGTATATTCAGAAACTTCTTGTACTTGAAAATTTTTTTCTTTTAGATATGAATAAGTTCCTCCGCTACTGATTATATTAAAACCATAATTAATAACAGGCTTTGCTAAATTTTCTATTCCACTCTTATTGCTTACACTAAAAAGTGCTCTCATTACATCTCCATTTAAAATATAACTTGGCTTTCGCCGATTCTTTTTGAAATATAACCAATTTTAAATGATCCCGAAATGGAAGATAATACATTATCTTCCATTTTCTTGTCACAAATAACAATCATACCCAAACCCATATTGAAAACTTTATACATTTCCTCTTCTGCAATGTTTCCTTCGGCTTGAATAATATTAAAAATTGATAAAACATCCCATGCAGAAAGATCAATATATGCAGCAAGGTCAGATGAAAAAGCCCTAGGAATGTTTTCAATTAATCCTCCTCCTGTAATATGAGCTGCTGATTTAATATATGGTAAAACTGATAAAATTGATTCAACATAACTTATGTGAGGTTTTAACAGAGCTGCTCCTAATGTTGACCCTAAATCACTGTAGAATTTATTGAGGATTTGAGGATTTTCATCAATAGATAAAGCATGCCTAACTAATGAATATCCATTAGTATGCAAACCTTCAGAAGAAAGCCCTATTATAACATCCTGCTCCTTGACATCCAAAGGATTTAAAACCTGGGCTTTTTCCACTGCCCCAACTACAAATCCTGCCATATCAAAATCTTTATTTTTATAAATTCCTGGCATTTGAGCAGTTTCTCCTCCTATTAATGCACAACCCACATTGATACAAGCTTTTGACATTCCTGAAATAAGCTTATTTATTACAAAATTATCTAATTTATTAACTGCAATATAATCTAAAAAGAATAATGGCTTTGCTCCACAAACAACAATATCGTTAACACAAGCATTAACTAAATCTACGCCAATAAAATCATAACAATCTAATTCGATAGCCAACTTTAATTTAGTTCCAACCCCGTCAGTACTTGAAACAATAATTGGCTGGTTAAATCCTTTTAATTCAAACATAGACCCAAATGACCCTAGACCATTTAACACCTGTTTATTATGAGTTGAAATTATAGGATTACTTATACTTTTCTTAATTTTTGCCGCAAGGTCTAAATCTACACCAGCTTTTTTATATGTTTTGTCGTTCAAAATCGCGCCTCTTAAAATTTACCATTTAAGCTATAAAGCTATAAAATACACAAAATTCAACTTTCTGTCTCAAGAATTAATTTATCCATTTCAAGCTGAACAGGAATTGGATAATTACCAGTAAAACAACCCAGGCACAAATTATTTCTAGAAGAGTTAACTGCTTTTATAAGCCCATCATGACTTAAATACCCCAGAGAATCTGCTCCAATAAACTGACGTATCTCCTCAATATCCATGTTCGCAGCAAGTAGTTCGCTCTTCGTTGCCATATCTACACCAAAATGACATGGGGATATAATTGGTGGAGCACAAATTCGAAAATGAATTTCTTTTGCCCCTCCTTTTTTTAACAAATTAACAACATGCGGGGTTGTAGTACCCCTGACAATACTATCATCAACAACAACTATTTTTTTTCCTTCAATTAATTCAGAAAGAAGATTAAGCTTCCATCTTACACCAGCATCTCTGAGAATCTGGTCAGGAATGATAAAAGTTCTTCCTACATACCTGTTTTTAACTAAACCTTCTCCAAAAGGTATACCCGACTCTTGAGAATACCCAACTGCTGCTGCAGTTGCTGAATCAGGAACTCCAATCACCATATCCGCTTCTACAGGAAATTCTTTTGCAAGTTCCGACCCCATGGCCATTCTATTTTTATATAGTAAAGTTCCGTTTATTTTACTATCAGGGCGGGCAAAATATATATGTTCAAACACACAAGTCCCAAGAAAATCATTTTTTTCTTTTTGGTAAATAGAATTAATTCCATTTTGATTAATTAAAACAGCCTCTCCTGGTTTTACCTCGCGCACAAATTCTGCCCCCATATGATCTAATGCACAAGTTTCAGAAGCAATAACCCATTCATTTTCTTTTTTCCCAATACATAAAGGCCTAACTCCTAACGGATCTCTTATTCCTATTAATTCATTTTTACTCATTAACACCAATGAGTATGCTCCTTGTATTTTTCTCATACAATAAGCAATTCTATCTTGCCAAGATAATGCAGGTGCATAAGAAATTAGATGTGCAATTATTTCAGAATCAGAAGAAGATGACAAATGATGTCCCGAGTTAATTATTTCTTTTTTCAACTCATTAGAATTAATGACATTTCCATTATGAGCCAAAGCAATATCGATTTGTTTGCCATCAATCAAAAAAGGCTGAGCATTTTCAATTCTGCTTGAACCTGTAGTTGAATATCGTGTATGACCTATTCCAACATTACCTTTTAATTTTCCAAAAGTTGATTCTTTAAAAACTTGCGCGACAAGACCCATTCCTTTGTGAATGTAAAATGATTCACCATCACTGGTGCAAATACCAGCACTTTCTTGCCCTCTATGTTGTAATGCATAAAGACCAAAAAATATTTCTTTAGATATTGATTCAGCATTGTTAGAGTAAACACCTACAACACCACATTCTTCTCTTGGAACATCTTTTTGAAATATCATAAATTCCTTTATATAAGAATATATACTAACAACTATCGCATTATAAATTCACATTAATATAAGGTCAAACCCTTTAACACGTAAAAAAGGTTTTTTATTTTTTAAATCCTTCTCTTTCTGCAATTGTATTCATATCTTTATCTCCCCTTCCGCTTAAACAAACAATTATTTTTTCATCTTTTGGCAAGCTTTTTGCTAACTCTTGGGCATAATAAATAGCATGCGCTGTCTCTAGCGCAGCTATTATTCCTTCAGTTTCAGACAACAATTTAAGCCCCTTTATAGCCTCATCATCTGATACGCTTGTATATTTAGCCCTACCTTGATCCATCAAATAACTGTGTTCAGGCCCTACTCCGGGATAATCAAGTCCAGCAGAAACACTATAAGTTTCACTTATTTGCCCATTTTCATCTTGAAGCAAATAAGACTTACTACCATGCAAAACTCCTATTTTTCCATTAGATAAAGTAGCTGCATGTTTATCAGAGCCATTGCCAACTCCACCAGCCTCAACACCTATCAAAACAACATCGTCTTCTATAAATTCGTTAAATATACCAATAGCATTACTTCCACCTCCAACACAAGCAACAATATAATTTGGCAAAGTATCAGCAATTGATAAAATTTGTTTTTTGGCTTCATGCCCAATAACAGATTGAAAATCTCTAACCATCATAGGATATGGGTGCGGTCCAACTACACTACCAATACTATAATGAGTGTTTTCTACATTCGTAACCCAATCTCTAATACATTCATTAATAGCATCTTTTAGTGTTTTACTTCCAGAAGTAACAGCTTCAACTTTTGCCCCAAGTAAACGCATGCGAAAAACATTCAATGATTGGCGTTTAATGTCTTCTTCTCCCATATAAATAATACATTCTTGGTTAAGCATTGCACTTACAGTTGCTGTAGCAACTCCATGTTGCCCTGCGCCAGTCTCAGCAATAACCCTGTTTTTACCAATGTAACTTGCGAGTAATCCTTGTCCTAACGCATTATTAATTTTATGAGCTCCAGTATGAGCAAGATCTTCCCGTTTTAAATATATTTTTGCTCCCCCCAATTTATTAGAAAGGTTTTTTGCATAGTATAATGGTGTTGGCCTGCCAGCAAAATTTGCATTTAAATCAATTAATTTCTTTTGAAAATCATTATTATCTTTAATCTCCTTATATTTTATATCTAGCTCTTCTAATGCACCCATCAGAGTTTCAGGAACAAATTTTCCACCATATTCTCCAAAATGCCCATCTTTGTCTGGGCGATTAGTGTTTATCATATTGCCAACTCCTAAATTAACATTACTTTATTTAGCTTAGCATAATTGCTCGAATTTTTTAAAAGCTTAGTTATACAAAAAATAAATAGACACTCAATTAAAGTTAAAAAAGCTATCAACATTGTAGTTTCAAAAAAGAATCCCTCCGGAAATATTGCAATCAAATAATCTTTTCTAGGATTAAGTTGCCATAAATCATTTGTAAAGCTTATTTGATGAAATATTAAAAAGACTTTTTCAAAACCAATAAAAGAAATTAAGCCGACAGTAATAATAATTATTATAATTGTTATAGAACTTATAAATAAAAGTTTATTAAAAATTAAAAAAATCTTAGTTTTTAATAAATAAAAACCTATTAATAAATAACTAATTAAAAAAATAAATGAAATTGATTGAAAAATATAAACCAACCTAATTAGTTTTTTCACATCTACCATATGCAAAATTTCTTTAGAATTAAACAAATTTTCTATTTTTACATTGTTTTTCCATATACTTACTTTTAAAAATTTTTCATCATTGTTAAAATAATCTTTGATTTGTTTGGCTACAGATATCAATTCTTTTTGATCAATTCCAGTTTTCTTTGAAATTTCATATTTGGAAAATTCATAATCATAAAATTTCATATTATTAATAACTAATTTTACGTTTGTAGTTATTAATAATATGAAAACAGATATTATTATCAATATTTGGATAAATATTTTAAATATATTAATATTTAAAAACATAATAATTAGAAACAGTTAATAAATTTAATGATTTTTTTTCTCATTATATAAATAAAACCTAGTATTAACATTTAGTCAAACAAAAATTTAGGATAAAAATGCCAAAACATAATTTTTCATATACTTTCAACGGGTTATTTTCACTAATTCTTAAATTAACATCTCCCACAGGCTGTGAATGGGACAAAACTCAAACAATTAAATCATTAAGAACATATTTATTAGAAGAAACCTATGAAATTATTGACGCAATAAATGATCAAAACTATAAAAATTTATTAGAAGAAGTAGGCGATTTATTGTTTCTTATAATTTTTCAAATTAAACTAATTGAAGATAAAAAATTATTTAAAAAAGAAGATGTTTTTAAAGGTATTATTGACAAACTAGTAAATCGCCACCCAGAAATCTTTTCATCTTCTAAAAAATACATAAATGAATCCCCTGAATCCAAATGGGAAACTATTAAAAAGGAAGAAAAAATAAACTCTCAAAATAAATCCCTTTTAGCAGGCATTCCACAATCCCTGCCTTCATTAACCTTAGCACAATTAATTCAAAAACGTGCCTCTTTCGCCAATTTTGATTGGAAAAAATTCGAAGATATTTTACCTAAAATTAATGAAGAATTGACCGAAATTAAAGAATCCGCCAACCCTGAAGAACAAGAAATTGAATTTGGCGACTTACTATTTACTCTTGTGAACATTGCAAGATGGATCGGAATAGACAGTGAAATTGCTTTAAGAAAATCAAATCATAAATTTATAAAAAGATTTGAAATTATGGAGAAACTAAGTAATAAAGAAAATAAAAATTTTAGTAACCTTAATAAAAATGAGCAAGAACTGCTATGGGAAAAATCAAAAAAATTTATCTAGCAACACTGAAGGATTAAATTTTGGATAATGAAATAGACAAAAAATATTTAATCAAATTAGGTTCTTTCACTAAAGAATTAGCAGAAATTGCTGGAAATATTCTTAATAACAACTTTGGGAAAAATGTTGATATCCAATATAAAGATATAGATGACCCTGTAAGCTCAGTTGACATAGAAATTCAAAATAAATTAATTCAAAAAATAAAAAAGGAATTCCCAGAACATAGAATTCTTGCTGAAGAAAATACTCCCCATCAATCTGAGAATTTTTCTGAGTTCATGTGGGTTATAGATCCGATTGATGGAACAAAAAATTTTATAAACGGACTTCCAATATTTGCTTCTTCAATTGGAATCCTATATAAAGGGACGCCTATTGCTGGGTCAATATTTATACCTTGGCCAAATAATGATCAAGGAATTATATTACATGCTTACAAAAACAGTGGATTATTTGTAAATAGTAAATTAATAAAAAAATCAAAAACTAAAAAAGATGCATTAATTGCTTTACCGGGTAATTTTTCATCAAATGTAAATTTAGGAAATATTAGAGTCACAGGAAGCATTGCTTATGAAATGGCCTTAGTTTGCCTAGGAATACTCGATTATGCTGTCTTTTTTAATCCAAAATTATGGGATGTTGCCTCTGGGCATTTATTAGCATATGAAAATAACAAAAAAATTTTTAGTATAAAAAAAAATTCAGGGTTGAAAAAGTTTCTATCCCCTAAAAAATTAATTGTTGAAAAACAATTAATTAATGATTGGCAGAAAAATATTGAATCTAATAAACTAAAACAGTGGTCTAAAAAAATTATAGTAGGTTCTGAAAATGATATTGATCTTATTCGAAACTATGTAGAAAATAACAAATTGAAGTTTTAATATAACTAAAAATTAGCCATAAAATATATCAATAATTTGAGATAAAAATGCAACTAAAAAAAATAATCATACGCGGTGCCAGAGAACATAATTTAAAAAAATATTGATATTGCTATACCAAAAAACAAGCTAGTAGTAATTACTGGCGTATCAGGTTCAGGAAAGAGCACTTTAGCTTTTGACACTATTTACGCTGAAGGACAAAGGAGATATGTGGAATCTTTGTCTTCTTACGCAAGACAATTTCTTGGAAAACTTGATAAACCAGATGTAGACAATATTTCAGGATTATCTCCAACAATATCGATTGATCAAAAAACAACATCCCATAACCCAAGATCAACAGTTGGAACTGTCACAGAGATTTATGATTACCTAAGACTTCTGTTTTCAAGAATTGGAGATATACATTGTTATAAATGCGGGAACCTTGTAGAACAACAAAGTATTGAGCAAATAGCTGATGCTATTAACTCTATTCCAAATAATAGTCGAATTCAAATATTATCTCCTGTGATAATTCGCAAAAAAGGAGAACATAAAAATATTTTTGATTATGCTTCAAAATCTGGATTTGTAAGAGTAAGAGTAAATGGAGAAACCTTAGACCTGTCAAATCCTATAAACTTAGAAAAAAATAAATATCATGATGTTGAAATTGTAGTTGATCGTTTAATTATATCTAAAGATATAGACATGGGCAGGCTGACTGAGTCTATTGAAACTGCAGCCCAAATATCCGGAGGCCTAGTATTGGTATCAATATCAGGAATGAAAGATATTTTATTTTCCGAAAATTTTGCATGTATTAAATGCAATATTAGTATAGGCAAGGTTGAACCTAGGAATTTTAGCTTTAATAGTCCTCATGGAGCATGTAGTTTATGTGATGGATTAGGCTATAAACTTGTAGTAGACCCAGATCTTATTGTTCCAAATCCGGATTTATCAATTAAACAAGGAGCAATTGAGCCGTGGAATACAGGTAGGTTTACAAACAAATGGTTTGTAAATGTAATTAATTCATTATCAAACTACTACGATATTGATAAAGATGTTCCTTTCCAATCGATGTCAAAAGATGTAATTAAAATGCTTTTTTATGGAGAATTTATTATACCTTCCTTTAAAACTAAAAGAAAAAAACGTGGCTTTGGAAGATATTTTGAAGGATTTATAAATAATTTGGAAAGAAGATATAAAGAAACAACTTCGTCAAATGTAAGACTTTGGATTGAGAATTATATGACATCCTTGCCTTGTCACGGATGTAAAAGCTATAGATTACGTCCTGAATCTCTTTCTGTTAAAATATGCGGCTTAAACATTATGGATATCAGTTCAAAAACTGTAAAAGAACTAAACAAATGGTTTAAATCTATAAAGTCTAAGAATTCTAGTGTTCATTTAAATATTCAACAGCTAGCTATTGCTGACAAAATTTTAGAGGAAATTCAACTAAGAATCCAGTTTCTGCTAAATATTGGCCTTCATTATATTACTTTATCTAGACCGGCATCATCGTTAAGCGGAGGAGAAGCTCAGAGAATACGGCTAGCTACACAAATTGGATCAGGTTTAACTGGCGTAATATATGTTTGCGACGAACCTTCTATAGGCCTACACCCAGCTGATGGAAATTTATTAATTAACACCTTAAATAGATTAAAAGTTTTAGGAAACACTGTAATTATTGTTGAACACGATGAAGCAATCATCAGATCTGCAGACTGGATAATTGACCTAGGCCCGGGGGCAGGAAAAGATGGCGGAACCATTATATTTTCAGGAAGCTTAAAATCACTTCTATCTTCTAAAAAGTCACTCACTGGACAATATTTAAGTGGAGCTTTAGAAATAGCCACCCCTTTAACAAGAAGAAAGGGAAATGGTAAAAAAATAGTTATTAATGAAGCTTATGAAAATAACTTAAAGAACATTACAATCGAAATTCCATTAGGGTTACTTGTTTGTGTTACGGGAGTTTCAGGTTCCGGGAAAAGTACTTTAGTAAATGAAATACTTTATAAAACTCTTTCTCAAAAATTTAATAGATCAAAAATTAGACCTGGAAAAAATAAAGGGGTAGACTTTCAAAACCACATTGATAAAATAGTCAATGTTACTCAATCACCAATTGGACGAACACCCAGAAGTAATCCAGCCACTTATACTGGAACATTTACTTATATAAGAGAGCTGTTTGCAAGTATGCCAGAGGCAAAAATTAGAGGGTATAAACCAGGAAGATTTTCTTTCAATGTCAAAGGAGGTAGGTGTGAAACGTGTTCCGGAGATGGCTACAAAAAAATTGAAATGCAATTTTTGCCTGATGTTACTGTTCCCTGTGAAGTTTGTAATGGAATAAGATATAACCGTGAAGCGCTTGAGGTAACATTTAAAAATAAAAACATATCTGAAATTTTAAATATGACCGTTACCGAAGCTCACAGTTTTTTTTATAAAATTCCAAAAATTCGTTCCAAACTAGAAACAATGATTGATGTAGGACTAGGATATATCCAGCTAGGCCAACCAGCCACTCAACTAAGTGGAGGCGAAGCCCAAAGAATTAAACTTTCAACAGAATTGTCAAAAAAATCTACTGGAAAAACACTTTATATACTAGACGAACCAACTACAGGATTATCTTTTCAAGATTGCTCTCAATTGATTAATGTTTTACAAAGATTAGTTTCATATGGAAATACTGTTATAGTAATAGAACACCATTTAGATCTGATTAAGAATGCAGACTGGATAATTGACCTAGGGCCAGGAGCAGGTGAAGATGGAGGAGAATTGGTAGCTGAAGGCACCCCTGAATCTATATCATTAGTTAAAAAATCGTTTACAGGAAAATATTTAAAAAACATGCTTAAATAATATGTGATTATATCTTAAACAAGGAGTTAAAATGATAAAAAACATGCAAGGAATAGTAGTCCCAATCATTACCCCCTTAAATCCAGACGAAACTTTAGATAAAGATTCTTTAAAATCATTAGTTCGGTATCTTTTAGACAATGGCGTACACGGATTATGGGTTTCAGGAACAACTGGGGAATTCGCAAATTTGGACGAAAAGACTAGAATTGAATCCATAGAAACAGTTTGTTCAGAAGTCAACAACAAAGTACCAATAATAGCAAACATATCATGTGCCAGCACTAAAACATCTATAAATCTAGGTAAATATATACAAAACCTTAACTTAGATGGATTAGCCTGCACTCCTCCTTATTACTATGACTGTTCACAAGAAGAAATATTAGACCATTATAGGCATATTTCTTCCCAACTTGGCCAAAATATATGGGTATACAATATTCCTCAAAATGTTAAATCTACAGTTATCCCTTCAACCATTGCAAATTTATCTGAAGAAAATTTAATAGAAGGAGTTAAAGATTCTTCCGGACACGGTGAAAACCTTGCTCAATTAAATTATTTGTGTAAATCTAAATCATTATCCTTGCTTAGGTTTATTGGAACGACTTATAGAATTACATCAACTTCAAACCTAAACATACACGGTGCAATTCCAGGCATAGCAAATTTGATTCCTGCAATTTGTTCTTCCGGCTGGGATTCTGGAGAAAAAAACAACTCTAATGAAATTCACGAAGCTAATTCTAAAATTGCTATAGCACAAAAAATCCTTTCTTTTTCAACAGGACGCAGTTCTTCAGCTTCGACATTTTCAGGAATTAAGGCTGCGTTAAAACTCTTGGGAGTAATTAAACATAAAACCGTATCCCGTCCTTTGAAAAGCTTAACCCAAGAAGAAGAAAGCATGATTCCTAGTTTGTTAAAAAAATTAGATTTGATATCATAAAATTCTTAATCAAAATAAGGAGAATAAGATAAATAAAGATATTTTAATAAGTTTATTAAATCAATATAAAGAAGAAAAAATTGGGATTGACGAAATAATCGATAAGCTCAGCTTTCTTCCTTTCGAAGACATAGATTTTGCAAAAATAGATCACCACAGAGCAATTAGAAAAGGGTTTCCTGAAGTAATTTATGCTGAAGGCAAGACAAAAGAACAAGTTGTTACAATTGCAAAATCTATTCTTTCACAATCTAAAGATCTTTTAATAACTAGGTCGAACTTAGAAACATTTTTAGAAATTAAAAAATTTTACAGTGATGCAAAATTCGATGAAATTTCAAAAATCATATTTGTAAACAAACTTAATAATTTAAAAAATAAAACTCCAGGAATTATGGTTCTAGCAGCTGGAACATCAGATATACCTGTAGCTAAAGAAGCTATTATTACTGCAGAATCAATGGGTTGTACAGTAGAACACCTTTTTGATGTTGGAGTTGCAGGATTACATAGGCTTTTTTCTCAAATTAAAAGTATACAAAAAGCAAAAGTTATAATAGTTACTGCAGGGATGGACGGAGCCTTGCCTTCAGTAGTTTCAGGCTTAGTAAGCGTGCCGATAATCGCTGTTCCAACTAGCGTAGGTTATGGATCCAGCTTTAATGGAATAGCAGCCCTATTAAGTATGTTAAATTCTTGTTCTCCAGGAGTAAGCGTAGTTAACATAGATAACGGGTTTGGAGCTGGATATATAGCTTCTTCAATACTTTTAAACACTGGAAAATAGCTTGATAAAATTAAGGCTTGTGCTTTTTTGCACTAAATTAATATAATAACTATTGTATTAATTTTTCATATAATCAGTTGAGTGTAAATTTATGAGTGAATCAATTAATAAATTAACCAACCCTAGATCTTTCCAGCCTTTCTCTGAAGGAAAACCAGGTAATAGAACTTTCTACATATTAGCTGAAGGAAACGAAGGCAAGGCAACAATAAGGCTAGAAAAAGAACAGCTAGTTCAACTGTCTTTGATCATTCAAGAGTTGTCAGCAAATGATAAAGATTTAAGCAACGACATTTTGGAAAAGGATTTAAAAAATAATGAAAAATTTATATTAGATATTAAATTAATCCGGCTAGAAGTAAAAAAAGACCCTTTATCAAAATTATTCGTTTTTGATATTTATGATTCTGCCTCAAAAAATACTCCCACTTTACAAATATATACATCTTCTGAAAAAATCAAAATTTTTGCTTCAGACGCTTTAAAGGTATGTGCAGCTGGCAGGCCCCTTTGCCCTCTCTGTGGAGAAGCTATAAACCCTGAAGGACATAATTGCCCGAGAACTAATGGACACATAAATAAAGAAGACCTACAATTTGAAACATAAATGATCTGATTCATGGAGTAATATGAAAATAAATGATCTTTTAATTTCAAATCCAATTCTTACTAGATCTAATAAAGTTTTTCACGCAACTATTTGTGACTTAGATAACAATTTAATTGAATCAATATATAAGCCTAAATTAGGAGAAAAACCATTAATAGATTTTTCACCTGGAACTTTATATAAAAGAGAATTTGCAGCATATTTGGTTAGCCAAACATTAGGTTGGCCAAACATACCAGAAACATTAATTTATGAAGGTCCTCACGGAATAGGATCAGTCCAAAAACTTGTAAAGTATAAAAAACAAGAAAATTATTTTACATTACTAAATAGATTTCCTGATGATTTATTAAAAATAGCAATTTTTGATATTTTAGTTAATAATGCTGACAGAAAAGGAGGTCATTTTTTACTAGATTATAATGATATTTTATGGAGTATTGACCACGGCCTTACCTTTCATCATATTTTTAAAGTTCGAACGGTAATTTTTGATTTCGAAGGGAAAAAAATCCCTAAAGATATCATTAACGATTTAATCATTTTTTTAGAACAATTAAATCAAAGGCATTCTATATCTGATAATATAAATTCCTTTATTTCAGACATAGAATATCAAGCGCTGATAAATCGATTAAACATTCTAATTAAAAACCCTTACGTGCCTCACCTTAACCCTTATTATAACGTCCCTTGGCCCTTAATCTAAATATATTTGATGTTCGATAAATGATATTATGGTACAATTATATCTGATAATACCAAAAATAATTTAGGAGAGAGATAACCTTGGCTTACGTTAAACTTCGCGACCGAGAAGACCCCGAAGGACTTTTAAAAAGATTTCAAACTATTATGCAACGTTCTGGCATATTAAGGGATCTTCGAAACAAAAGATTTTTTAGATCAAAAGGTGAGCAGGTCCGTCTTGACAAACAAAGAAGCATGAGAAGAATAAGGCGCAAAAGGATTAGATAATCTAATTCTGGGTTAAATTTTAGTAAAATCTAACCCTCTGCTTATTTCTAAAAATTCCATATGTATTTTTTTATTCGCGGCAACTATTCCGTTACTAAAAATTTTAATTTTCTTCCCTTCTCTATCTGAAACTACCCCCCCTGCTTCATTTACAAGCAATATACCAGCAACCTGATCCCAGGGCTGTAATTGATAATGAAAATATAAATCCGTTCTTCCTGAAGCAACATATGATAATCCCAGGGCTGCTGACCCCATGATCCGAGCTGTTTGTATTTTTGGCCACATTTTAATAATTGGTTCTATAGTATTAATAGCCCCATTTGCGTCATATGATAAATCTATTCCAACAATACTTTGTTCAAGTGAATTTTTTGTTGACACATTTATCTTCTTTTTATTTAAAAAAGCCCCTTTTCCTTTTTCAACAGAAAACATTTCATTCCTTAAAGGATCATAGTTTACTGCCAATATTATTTTATTATTAAAACTTAATCCAATTACTAAAGAAAAAAAAGGAATGCCCGCAGCAAAATTCCTTGTTCCATCTATAGGATCAACAATCCATTTGTACCCTTCTTTATAATCAATATCTTCCTTTCCAACACTTTCTTCTCCAACAAATCCAATTTCAGGAAATTCCTCTTTTAAATTTTCTCTTATTTTCTTTTCTACCAACAGGTCTACATCTGTAACAATATCTCTCAATCCTTTATATTTTATAGTTTTATCGAGAGTAAATTTTTTTCTTAAAACACTCCCTGCGTCAAGGGCTACCTGTATAACGGTGTGCAAGCATGTTTGCCCGCTTTTACTGAGCATAAAGCCTTGTTATCCCTTCTTTTAGCAATGCATCAAATTTTAGCTAATTCAGAATTATTTTTAATGATGAAAAATTCGCAATTTTATGCTTGCAAGTTTGATATTTTGTTATGTTAAAATCTTTTTCTATTCATTATTATTATACAGGAAAAAATGTCTGACTTAACTGCAAAAAATATTTGGCAAACAATCCTTGGAGATCTCCAAATACAAATCACAAGACCAACATATGAAACTTGGCTAAAAGATACCATTGGGCTAGAATCTAAAGACAATACCCTTACTGTTGGCACTCCAAATATTTTTGTTGCTGAAATGCTACAGAATAGGATGTATCCGCTTATTTCTGAAACCACACAGAGGATTGCATCAACTAATATTGATTTGAAATTTGTTGTTGTTGGAAAAAATTCTACTACAAAGCCATCACGCCAAG
>MDTE01186788.1_pt1 | contig 96010 bp, 76 predicted proteins | sample 811231 | NCBI WGS metagenome assembly MDTE01 (sample SAMN05326651, study PRJNA326480) | marine metagenome | isolation source: seawater | place: Indian Ocean: Red Sea | collected 2010 | reverse complement strand
GAACCTCTGGCCGAGATCGATGACGCGGGGATCGCAATGATCCGGGAAGTGCTCGAACAACTGGAGAACACGACCGTCGTGATCACCTCTCCGGTGGACCTGCCGGACGGATTCGTCGAACGGACCATCTGGCTGGCGACACCACAGGCAATCCCGACAGCCAACTAGGCGGCCCCGGGGTGCCCGATCGTGGACGAGTCCACTGGGCAAGGTTATGCTGACAGTCCTCCAATACACACGTGTTCCCCAACACCCTGAGAGCGGGAGACAAGACATGACACGCAAGATCGCAACGTTGTCGGTTGTCGCGCTGGTGCTGAGCATCGGTGTCCTGGCGATTACCGGTTCGGCCGCCCCGGCGAAAAAGGGTGCCGACAGGCTCCTGAAAAACGTCCAGACCAAAGGACTGAAGTTCCGGCAAATCGGACGGATGAGCTTCGCGACCGACGGGGTCTTGCTGGTCGCTGACCGTGGAAACGGTTCGGTCGTGGCCATCGACACCGGTGACACCGGATCGGCCACGCCGCTGAAGAAGCGAATCGACAACATCGACACGTTGATCGCTGGGGCCCTGGGCACCAAGGCGACCGGAGTGCAGATCGTCGACATGGTCGTCAACCGGATCAACGGACGCATCTACCTTTCGGTAATCCGCAAGCAGGACGGCATCAGTGCCCTGCTGACAATCGACGGATCCGGCAAGGTGGCGGCCGTCAATCTCGCCAAGGCCCGCCACGTGCGAATCACTCTGCCGGGTGACGGCAAGGCCAAAGTCAGCAACGTCACCGGCGTGAAACTGGCCGGCAGCCGCGTGCTCGCCGCCGGACAGAGCGGCCGCGAATTCGCCAGCAAGATCTACTCGATTCCTCTCCCCCTGGAACACGGAAACTCGGCCGCCGTCTACAGCACCGAGACCTTCCACGTGGCCCACGGCCGCTGGGAAACCCGGGCGCCAATCCAGTCGTTCATCCCGGTCAAGGAAAAGGGCAAGACCTACATCGTCGGATCGTTCAACTGCACTCCGATCGCCAAGTTCCCCGTCGACGGGCTCGAAAACGGCGCCAAGATCAAGGGAACCAGTGTCGTCGAACTCGGAAGTGGCAACCGGCCGGTCGACATGTTCATCTACAAGAAGGGTGGCAAGGACTGGCTGGTGACCAACACCGACCGGTTCCACCACAAGCGCCGGCCAATCGGACCCAGCCAGTACTGGGGCTGCCGAGTCGACATGAAGTACCTTGGAGCCAAAGAAACCAACGAAAAGGCCGCCCGGCGAACGGTCAAGAAGAAAAAGGGCCCCGAGGGAATGGAAGTCATCGACGTGCTGTTCGGTGTCAAGCACATCGACCAGTTCGCCAACGACAAGGTCGTCGTGCTTCGTGACACCAAGGGCAAGCTCAGCCTTGAGCCGGCCGTCCTGCCGTAATCGCCGATGATCCGCATTTCGGCAATCCGACGAACGACCGCCGCAAGCCTGCTGCTTGCGGCGGTTGTCTCGTTGTCTGGAGTCGCCGGCTGCCGGCCGGACCCCACTCCCACGGCAGCCACCGAACGCACCGTGGCCACCGGCGGTTCGGTTGGCACCAGCGACCGAACCGCCACCGACGGCCGTTTCACACTGGAGGTGAAACCCAGCTCCAGCGATCCGACAACCATCTCCGTCGTGGTCACCGACACCCAGTCGGCATTCGACAAGATGGCCGACGAACAACTCGAAGGTCTCATCGAAGTGCGTGCCGACGCCCCCGTGCTGGGAACGATCGAGAAACTCTCGGAACGCGAGGTCTCTTTTTCACCCTCCTTCCCGCTTCTGGCCGGCCAGGAGTACCTCGTCCGGTTCCACCGAAGAGCAGAACCGGGTGCGAATCGGCTGGAATGCCGGTACCGGGTCGCGGCTCCCGAAGCCGCCCCGGCTCCTACCGTCACGGCACTCTATCCCACCTCCACCGTTCTGCCGGCCAACCACCTGAAGTTCTACATCGTGTTCTCCGAACCGATGCAGCCCGGAGAAATCTGGGGCTATTTCCGGCTGGACGATCTCGACAACAACCGCCCCGTGCCGCGGCCATTCCGCCACACGGAGTTGTGGTCCCGGGACCGCAAAACGCTGACGTTGTGGTTTCACCCCGGCCGGGTCAAGCAGGGCGTGAATCTCAACGTCGAACTCGGTGCTATCCTCGTCGAGGGACGACGATACCGATTGAACATCTCCGGCAACTGGCCCTCAGCTCGCGGGACTCCCCTGGGAGACGACATCACGCGGGATTTCACAGCCGGACCCGCCGATCACCAACAACCCGACGTGGCCAAGTGGAAAGTCACTGTTCCCGCCGCACATTCCTCTTCACCGCTCGTCTGTGGACTCGGCAGCCCACTCGACTGGGCCCTGCTCCACAGTGACGTTCGAGTCGAAACCACGGCGGGTCGCCCTGTCGTCGGCACCATCCAGACGAGCAACAACGAGTCGACCTGGACGTTTACCCCCCAGTCGGCCTGGCAGCCCGGCCGCTACCGAATCGCCGTCGGCAGCGTACTTGAAGACCTGGCCGGCAACAGCCTGGAACGCCCCTTCGAAGTTGATGTCACCGACGCGAAATCGGCCGAACCCACATCGGCCGGGACACGCCATCGCGAATTCACCATCCAGCCGTAACACAATTCGACCGGTTGTGGAGGGCCTCAACCGTTGCTGGACGGACTCGCAACCGACGCAATCCGGCAATTCCAATAAAACCGGTTAAGGCGACTTTGCCGGTTGTGCCGATAAGTCAACGGAGGGGAATAGTCGATTCACCGAGTCTCTCGGTCCGTCAACGGAGTGGCAGACATGTCGCTGAACCCGAAACAGGTTACTGCCCGCCCAATGGGACTCTCGGCCCGAACCCTGGTTCTTCCACTGATGCTGTCCCTGGCCGTCGTGGCCATTCCCGACATCGCCCCCGCCGGGATCTTCGACTTCCTCAAACGCGATCGCCACGAGGATGTCGAGATCATCGAAACCCACGCCAGCAACTGCCGCTGTCGACCGCGTTGCAGCCACCCCAAGCAGTCACAAAACCAGCACACCCCCCCTCAGACGGCCCATCGCACCACGCCGCAGCCGACACCTCAATCTTCACCCAAGCCGACGCCCCAGGCCACCTCCCCCTACGCGCCCCTGGCCACCACGACCCCAGTCCCTTCGCAGGCTTTCCTCCCCCCACCCGTATTTCAGTCGGCGGCGTCTCCCCCCCCCGCCCCTCCCGTCCCCCCTGTGGCCGCCACCATTCCATCAACTCGGACACCCGTAGCTCGTTACGCCATGCGGCCAACTCCGGGAGTACCCTACCCGTCGACCCCGGTCCGACCAATCGCCCCTCCGGTGATCTACCAGAGAGAGACGGTCGTAAAGCACGTGCCCGTGACGACCTGGCAGACGCGTTGGGTCGACCGCGGTTCCTATCGCATGGTGTGGGTCTCACAGCCCGCGCTGCAACGAGTCCCCCAAACCACCTACCGTTCTGTACTGGGCTACCGCGTGGTGCCCTACCAGCGGATGGCAACACCAACACCCGGGGTTTCCGCTCGCGGGACAACGGGGCCCGTGCTGCCCCCAACGGTGGGGCTCGCTCCGAACCCGGTCGAAACCCGACCGGTAACCTCCCGGCGGGCAATTCCATCGAAAATGAAGCCGAACACCGCCCAGCGGGTGTGGCAGGCACGGGGCCGGCTGGGCCGCTGACGGGCCGTCCGGCTCAATGAAACGCCGGCACGTCGGCAACGCTTTCGCCGTCGATCATGGCCTGCACGTGAGCAGCCACTCGGGTGATGATCGTCTCGACCATCGCCGCCCCGTTCTCGGCCGTTGCCGACAACGGCTCCTTGTCCTCCTGGTCCTGCATCGCATCCGCGCGGACGTTCTCGGGAAACACCGCCAGGGCAAACGCCGTTTCGAACTCCTGGGCATGCCCCGGAAAACGACCGGTCTCGAGATACGGCGAAACCGCCTCGTCGTCGAGAAAGTCCCAGTAGCTGTGGAACTGCAGGTTGATCTCCAGCCGCTGCAGGAACTGCCCCCAGATGCCCTGGCAGGGAGCCACGTTGCCGCCGTGACCGTTGAGCACCAGGATGTGCTCGAAGCCGGCACTGTGCATGCTGCGAATCGTGTCAAAGAGCACCGCCAGCCAACTGCCCGGCATCGCCGAGAGCGTCCCGCGATGACGCATGTGGTGTTCACTGATCCCGATGTTCATCGACGGAGCAACCAACACGCCCGGATGCAGCCGTTTGGCCACCTCCGTCGACACGTGCATGCAACTCCGCCAGTCGTGCTCCATCGACAGGTGCTCGAGATGCTGCTCGGTCGCAGCCACCGGGATGATGCACGCCTTCAACTCACCCCCGTCCATTCGCTGACGGAACTCCCGTCGCGTGTGTTTTCCCACCAACACCTGTTCGTCTCGTACATCGTCGGTCACAACTGGTTCCCCTGTGGCTGGTTTCCGAAGCGGTCGGTCTCCACGATCCTCGTCAAACACGGTCCGCCCCGCCAGTAATACGGGTTCACATTTCCTCTGTCAGCCCCTTTCGGCCGACTCAGTGAACAGTTCCTCCATGACCGTGTAACCGCTCGGGGACATCCCCAACCGGGCATACGTTGCCTGCGCCCCACGGTTGTCACCCTCCACGTACAGGCGCAATCCCACTACCCGTTCGCCGTTTCGGGCCTGGCTGCGGAGTGTTTCGTAGAGCAGTCGGAACACCCCGCGGCGGCGAAACTCCGGCTCCACGAACACGCTCTGCAACCACCACACCACCCCGTTGCGCCAATCGCTCCACTCCCAGGTGTGCATCAATGCACCCACCACGCGACCGTCGACCTCCGCCACCAGATACCGTCCGGTCGGTACGCCCTCCGACTCGGTCCCCACTACGACCGCCTCAACCCCCGCGGCCAAAGTCTCACCATCCAGTGACTTCCCTTCGGTTTCCTCAGCCATCCGCAGATTGAAGTCCACCAGTACCCGGATATCTCCGGCCACCGCACCTCGCACCGTGATTTCCACGACCTCTCTCCCTGATCCAGATCACTCCACGCCCCATCATTGAGCCTCGCGCCCGGTCATTCAACTCGTGCCGATTTCACGCACCAGTCCGCTTGATCTACCCACTCCTGCCCGATTCGCTCCACCACCTGTCCTTCCCGAAATCTCCCACAATCCACGATGTAAATATGGCGATAAAGCGGTAGATAGACGCCTTGCACAGTATGGAGAAAAGATACAGACATTCCGCATGGGCCAGAGATGTCCGGATATGCGGATCGGGAGGGAAATTCTCCGGCCAGCCCTTCGTGGAGACGGATCGCGCGACAACCGGTGACCAAGAAGAAAAAGCGACCAGCGGCACAGCAACACGACGAACACCGACGAGGAAAACAGCGATGCCAAGCCAACAACACGACCACGATGTCTCCAACACCTCTTCTGTGCCGGCAAATGACCCGGACTCGACCATGCCCTCAGTCCCGGCCGAGAGAACGCACCGGACCTGGTGGATCGCCGGTGGGGCGGTCGTGTTGGCCCTGGTGGGAATCCAAATGCTGGTGACCCAACCGTTGGCCCGTCAATTGGCCGGCGTCCGTCGGAACCTCATTCGCGTCGAGAAGGACATGGCCGACCTGGTGGGTGCCCGCGATGCGATCTGGGAAACCAGCGACCTGCTGGCTGGAATCCAGGACCAGTCCGATCGATTGGACGCAACCCGAACCTCGATCGAGACGATCCGGGATTTCCGAGAACAGGTTGAAAACGCAGCAGCCGGACTCGACGAGACACGTGGTGTGGTGGTGCAGTTGTCCGCGTTGCAGGACCGGATCGTCGACGAAAGTGCCGATCACCAAGCAGCAATGACTGCCCTGAACCGGCTTGTCCAGTTGCGTGACGTGGCGGTCACGGGCGTCGAACGGACAGACCGTGCCGTAACCGAGGTGACGCGGTTGCAGGGCGTCGCCGATGATCTCGACCAGGCCCACGGCAAGATCGAACAACTCGTGGAGCTCAGAAATGCGATTCTCCGTGGAGGCCAGGATACTGACGAGGCTCGCGCGACCCTTGATCAACTGGTATTGCTGCAAGATTCGCTCAACACCCACGCGTCGGATGTCGCCGTCGCCAACAAGAACCTCTCAACACTCCTGGCTTTGGGAGAATCGCTCAGGACTCGTTCGAACGACATCGCCAGTGCCGTCGAATCGGTCGAAGTATTGGCCGACCTGCAGCGGGACATCCACGAGCATGTCCAATCGCTGTCCGGCATGCGACGCGAACTGATGGAAGTGGTATTGCTCCAGAGTACGGTGGCAAGAGTGGTCCGGATTCTTGGCCCACTGTCGGAACTGGCTGACCTCAGACGACTCAGTGCCTCGGAGATCCGATCTGCGGCACGGTCGATTTCCAGGCAGCGAGCCAACCAGCAGGCCCAGCGGGTGATCGGCCGACCGGCAAACGCATCACCTCGGACAGTCGGTTCGGATCGCAGCATCCCGACCACCGGCCAGGCGGGACTCTTTGACGGTCACCACCCACTTGGCCTCGACCGTGTCGTCCCCTTACCGACCGAGCCGAGGGTTCCTCACACCGACGGATCGAGTCGATAAAAGGCGACTCCAGACAGCCCGCGAGCCGCTCCAAGCGTCTTCAGCCCGCTTGAGAAGCTCGGGGGCGAGCACTATAGTTGGAATCTTCCACGATGTTTCGACGTTGGGTTCAAGGCTGGGAATTCTCGAACCGCGTCAGGGTTCACTCGGAGACGTCATGCGTTTCGCGTTGGTGGACAGGGTCGTCTCGCTGAAACGAGGCGAATCGATCTCGACAGTCAAGAACCTGACATTGGCCGAGGAGTACCTGGCGGATCATTTTCCAGGTTTCCCCGTCCTGCCGGGCGTGTTGATGCTCGAGGCGCTGATTCAGACCGGGGCATGGCTAATGCGAGATGCCGAGGACTTTCGTTACAGCACGATCCTGCTCAAACAGGCCCGCGCCCTGAAATTCAACAGTTTTGTCACTCCCGGACGTACCCTGTGTGTCACCGCCTCGGTGCACAAAACCGAAGACAACGAATGGACATTCAAGGCTCAAGGCAGCGTTGACGACGCTTCGGCCGTCTCGGCTCGCCTCACACTTCAACAGTTCAACCTCGCCGACCGGGACCCCTCGCTGGCCGATGCCGATCAAAGAACAACAAATCACATGAGAGAACTCTTCAGCCAGATCTGGCACCCGGAGTCCGAGGTGGCCGAAGAAGAATCCACGGAGACGACCGTCTGAGCGGCAAGCCGCCGACGTACGATTGATCTTCCGAGACGAACCACAGAAAGCACGACCCATGAAGTTGGCGGGAAAGACAGCCCTGGTGACCGGCGGCAGCCGTGGAATCGGCCGGGGGATCGTCTGGCAACTGGCTCGCGAAGGGGCCAAGGTCGCCTTCGTCTATCGCTCGGACACCGAGTCGGCCAACCAGTTGGTCAAGGACCTCGAGTTGGACCAGCGAGAGGTGATCGCAATCCAGGCCGACGTGTCGGACCCCGAATCGGCCGAAACGGTGGTCGGGAACGTTCTCGAGACGTGGGAACGGATCGACATCCTGGTCAACAACGCCGGGATCATTCGTGACAACCTGTTGGCAATGATGGATCTCGACCAGTGGCAGGCGGTGATCGACACCAACCTCGGCAGCGTTTTCCACTTCTGCAACGCCGTGGTTCGACCGATGATGTCTCAACGGCATGGTCGCATCATCAACATCTCGAGTGTCGCCTCACACTTCGGAAATCCGGGGCAGTCCAATTACGCGGCCAGCAAAGGTGGGATCGAAGGGATGACCCGGTGCCTGGCGGCCGAACTGGGCAAAAGAGGAATCACGGTCAATGCCGTGGCACCCGGGTTCATCGAAACCGACATGACCGAAGACATCCGCAACATGGCCGAGGGCGAAATCGTCAAGAAGATCTCGTGCCGACGTTTGGGCAATGCCGAGGACATTGCTCATGCAACGGCCTATTTGGCCAGCGACGAGGCGTCCTACGTCACCGGCCACGTGCTGGTCGTCGATGGGGGCCTCACGCTCGGCGGACTCTGAGACTTCGGCCGGATCAGTCTCCGGACTGACTGCAGAATCAACCACCGAATACGACAATTCAACAACTACTTGGCTGGGAGAGGTCGGAATGGCAACCAACGAAGAAATCCTTGGCAAGATCCAGGAGATTTTGGCCAACGCACTGGGCGTCGACGACGAGGAGGTCACTCCGTCAGCGACTCTTGTCGGTGACCTTGGAGCCGAGTCGATCGACTTTCTCGACATCGTCTTCAACCTCGAAAAGGAATTCGACATCAAGATCAAGCGCGGCGAGTTGTTCCCCGAGAACCTCGCGGCCGAGGGAGACGGCCTGGCCGTCGACGGTATCGTGACCGAGGATGGCCTGACGAAGCTGCGTGAACGGCTGCCTCACGCCGACGTCGACGGTTTCTCCGAAGATCCCAAGGTCGAGAACATCCAGGATCTGTTCACCATCGACATGCTGGTCAAGTTCGTCGCCGCCAAGACCTCCGACACGCAGTGATCCCCCCCGGGGCCTCCGTCGTGCGGCCACGCTGGTGATCGGAACACGATCACCGGTCGAAGTTGTCGACACGTGGTCCGGGCGGCATCGCCGACAACACATCCACCCGGCCGGATTCCCACCGGTACCGTAACCCATGCGTTGGATCTGGATCGATCGGTTCAAAGAACTCATCAAGGGGACCTCGGCGCGCGCCATCAAGAACGTGACCCTGGCCGAGGATCATCTCCACGACCATTTTCCGGGATTCCCGGTAATGCCGGCCAGCCTGATGTTGGAAGGCATGGCCCAGACCGGCGGTATCCTGTTGGGCGACCTTCACGACTTCGAACACGTCGTGATCCTGGCCAAGGTGCCCAAGGTCACTTATCACAGTTGGGCCGTGCCCGGTGACACGCTGGTCTACGACGCGAAATTGCTCGACGAGCGTGCCGAAGGCGGCACGGTGGAAGTGATCGCATCGGTGGGTGAGAGGCTGGTGGCCGAGGCCGAGATCGTCTTCGTTCACCTCGACGACAAAGACCCCGAACTGGGGGGCATCGACCAGAAGAACTTTGTCTTCTCGATGAACCTGATGGGAGTGATGGAAGTCGGCAAAGCCGGCGCGGCGGCCCCCGAAACGGGACAGTCCGGAAATGCGTGAATCTTACCGTTTCGCCCGGACCTCCCAACTTCTCAAGCGTATTCCCTTCAATTCCCCTCCCTCACCCTGTTACACTCGTCCCCGTGGCTCCACATTTGTCGGGTCCACCCCGCCCCACCATTTCTCCCCACGTGCTCGAGACCGCCACGAATGAGACGCCGCGTCGTCGTGACAGGCATTGGCTGCGTGACGCCCGTCGGCAATGATGTCGATCAGATGTGGGCGTCGTTGCGCCGCTGTGGCAACGGGGTCGGACCGATCACCCATTTCCCCGCCGACGACTTCCCCACTCAGTTCGCTGCCGAGGTGAAGGACTATTCGATCGACGACTACGTCGACGATCCCGATCAATTCACGTTCGCCAGCCCCAACATCCTTTTCGCGATCGGTGCCGCCAGCCAGGCGATGGCCGACAGCGGGCTCGGCGACGGAGACGTTGCCCCGCCTCGATTTGGTGTCTACCTGGGGGCCGGTGAAGGGGGCCAGGATTTCCAGAAATACATGTCGGTGATCGCCAGGTCCGAGAGCAGCGACGAGGACAAGGTGGTCGATGTCGAGAAGTTCATCCGCTACGGCATGGAGACGCTCGAATCACAGGCCGAACTCGAACAGGAACCGAATCGTCCGGCCGGACACCTGGCCAGCCTGTTCAACGCCCAGGGCCCCAACATGAACTGCCTGACCGCCTGCGCGGCCTCGAGCCAGGCGATTGGTGAAGCGACCGAGTTGATCCGACGCGGAGACGTCGACGTCATGCTCTCCGGGGGGGCTCACAGCATGATCCACCCCTTCGGTGTCACTGGCTTCAGCCTGCTGACAGCCCTCTCGACCCACAACGATGATCCCGCTCGTGCCAGCCGCCCCTTCGATCTGAACCGCGACGGCTTCGTGCTCGGCGAAGGTTCCGGCATGCTGGTGCTCGAGGAACTCGAACACGCCCGGTCGCGCGGCGCTCACATCCACGGCGAGGTCCTCGGCTACGGCTCGACCGCCGATGCCTATCGCATCACCGACATCCACCCTGAGGGCCGTGGAGCAACGGCCTGTATCCAGATGGCGATGCGGGACGCGGAAATCAACACCGATGACTTGCAGTACATCAATGCTCACGGAACCAGCACCAAGGTCAACGACAAGGTCGAGACCCTGGCGATCCGCAACACGCTGGGAGCCGACGCCGAATCGACGCCGGTCTCGAGCATCAAGAGCATGATGGGGCACCTGATCGCAGCAGCAGGCAGCGTCGAGGCGATCACCTGCCTGCTGGCGATCCGTGACAACGTGCTGCCACCGACAAGAAATTACGAGACGGCTGACCCGGACTGCGATCTGGACTACGTGCCCAACGAGGCTCGTGAGGCACCCGTCCGACGGGCCCTGTCCAACAGTTTCGGGTTTGGCGGTCAGAACATTTCCCTGGTCCTTTCGGAGTTCACCGGCTAACGGGGCCTGGCTGGGACTCAGCCCCGTAAGTCGACGCGAAGACAAACCTCATTCGGATCCGATCACCAAAAGACGGTGGTCGTGCGTTGGAGAAGAAACGTGGTGTGGGTCATTTTCGGATCGGTCGTTCTCGGGTTAATCGCGCTCGAGGTGGTCTTCCAGGTCATCCTCGTCCGGCTCATCGTGCCGTGGTTCGAAAACGGGCCGCCTTTCCATGTGCCCTCCAGTGAGGAAGATCCCGATGCCGAACGCATCGAGATCGAGACAGCCGACGGGCTGCTGCTTCGGGGCAGCCTTCACCATCATCTCGACCGACCACCCCGTGGCGTAATTGTCTACTGTCACGAATTCACGGGCTCACACTGGACCGCCATGGCCTACTGCCGCGGTCTCTACGAGGCCGGCTTCGACATCCTGGCATTCGACTTCCGCAACCACGGTGAGAGCGACGTGCAGCCCGGATACGTGCCACTGCACTGGCTCAGCGATCACGAGATGACCGATGTCCACGCGGCTATCGCGTACGCGGCGGGTCGCCCCGAACTGGTCGGATTGCCGATCGGCCTCTACGGGGTCAGCCGAGGTGGTGCCGCGGCGATGGTGGCCACCGCCCAGAACGCCGCGGTCGAAGCCGTCGCCAGCGACGGCGGATACGGCACCAACACCCTGATGCAGTTTCACACCCCGCGCTGGGCCCTGCTGGTGGTCCCCGCCTGGGTCTACAACCTGATCCCCTGGTGGCACTCGCTGATCACCCTCGCACTGGTCCGCTGGTGGAGCCAGAAGCGTCAAGGGGTCCCGTTGACCCCGGTCGAACGTTGGCTTCCCCGACTGGGCACTCGAGAGGTGCTGCTGATCTCCGGCCGCAGTGACAATTACGTGACACCAGAAGTCACCCGGGAATTGCACGGGATGATCGGCGACAACTGCGACCAGCCGTGGATCGTCCCCGGAGCCAAGCACAACCGGGCCCGGTCGGTTGACCCGATCGAATACGACCGACGGCTGGTTGAGTTTTTTGGGTCGATGCCAGGAGCCGCGGACCAGGTGCCCGAGATCACCGAGATCGAAGAAGCCACCCCGGTGATCGCCGACTGATTGGCCGACAGGTTCGTCGGCCGGCTTCCTCGACATCGGTTCTTGACGATACCTCCGAATCGGTGATACGGTGCACCCGGGTGGTAACACGAGGAGATGGGTCGGTGTTGGCCGGCTTCCGACGGAGCGGGCCATGCGAAGGAACGGTCGATGGCCGAAATCACGATCCAGATCCTCGAGGGACTTGAACGAGGACGAGTGTTCGAGTCACTGGAAACCCCCGTGACAATCGGTCGCGAGGACGACAATTCGATCCAGCTCAACGACGAACGCGTCAGCCGTTTTCATTCCAAGATTCAGGAAGACGGCGATCGCATCATCCTCACCGACCTCGACAGCACCAACGGGACGCGGGTCAACGGACGGCCGATCCAGTTGCGGGTGCTCCGCCCGGGCGACCAGGTCGCCATCGGACGCTGCCTGTTGATCTACGGGAGCCGAACCGAGATCGCAGAGTTCCTCGGGACTGCCGATCCCCTCCGCATGCTGGACACCGCCTCCGGTGCCACGCTCAATCTTCCTCTCCCAGCCGACGACGATCTCGACCTGATCGAGTTCTTCCCCGGCGGCCCACCCGAATTGCCCGGGCAACTCACCCCCCTCCAGCAGGCCCAGATCTCGGACATGGTGTCCTTCATCCATGACCGCATCGGCTCGATTCTCCACGCCGCCGTGTCCGTCGCGCCGGCCGATTCTCTCAACGAAATCGCCCAGCCGCAGCTCGAGAAACTCGTCGACGAGGTGCCGGGAGAATCGGCCGAACCACAGACCGATTCGGTGGGTGAGAAAATGGTGGTGTCGGTCGAAACCTGGCAGAGATTGTTGGCGCTGGAGATGGAACTGGCCGTTTACCTTCGCTCGATCGCCGAACCCAACCAGTCGTCCGATCTGGACGGTTGACAGCGGTTTTCGCCGGAAAACGAACTCACCCGTTTTCCTCGTTCCTCAAGAAACTGAGGATTCCGGTGGAGAGGATTGTGCCGATTGTACGAATTAAACTGGTTAGGGAGTGGTTGCGCGCCGGGTGATCCTCGCACGCAGTGACTCAAAACCCTCGCCACGTCCGATGCCTGGCCCGTCACCCAAACCTCCGTACACGGCAATGGTCACGGAGCGACCAGAACGATGAAAACCATTCGGAAGATGCTGCTGACGATGCTGTTGGCTACGCCGGTCGTCACGGCCGGAGAGTTTGTCTGGATCGAAGAGGATGGCACGACAGTCGAGCCAGCCAGCCTGCTGAACGAGGCTGTCAGGGAGTCCCATCTCGGCTTTCCTGATGACGACAACGGCCCGGGCACACTGATGATTTGGCGAAACAGCGACGGCAACGGAGGTGGTCCCGACCTGCAGGCCCCCCTGGTCACCGACCGGCCGGATTTCACCGAGGCCTCCTCGACCGTCGGCCGAGGCGTGGTGCAACTGGAAGCCGGCTACACGTTCATGATGGACAAGGAAGGCACCGAAAAAGTTCATGAACACTCGGGCGGAGAACCACTGATCCGTTGGGGAATGGGTGCCGACTGGCTCGAATTGCGATTCGCCCTCCTTCCGACCACCAGGAGCACCGACGACGGGTCAGGCTGGAGAACCGTCGGGGGCACCGAAGACCTCTACCTCGGGGCCAAGCTGGGCCTGACACCCCAGGACTGTCACTTCCCCGAGATGGCAATCATCCTGCAATCGACGGTCCCAACTGGCAGCAATGAATTCACCAGCGACGAAACGCTGCCGGGCTTCAACCTGATCTACGCATGGGAAGTCAACGACAAGATCTCGTTGGCCGGCAGTACCCAGGCCAACCGGCGACTCGATGACGGAACCAACCAAGCCTACGTCGAAGTCGCACAGTCAGTCGCAGTCGGTCTCGGTCTCTCCGACCACATCGGGCTGTACACCGAATGGTTCGCGCTGATGCCCAACGGTGCCGACACCGCCGAGGTCGAACACTACTTCAACGGCGGGTTCACCTTGCTGCTGAGCAACGACGTGCAGTTCGACATCCGGGCCGGCCACGGGCTGAACCAAGCGTCCGACGACTTCTTCGCCGGAATCGGTCTCTCGGTCCGCTTCAGGTAGCACCGGCGAGTCCGGCGTCGCTCCCCTGGTCAGGCCAGCACCGCCTCGATCGGCCTGCCGTGGTCCAGTACCGAAATCGGACGATTCTCCCGATCACGGACCCTGGACTCGATGTCGATGCCCAGCGAGTGATAGATCGTGGCAGCGATGTCGGCCGGTCCGTAGGGGCGGGTGATCGGGTACCCGGCGTGCTTGTTGCTCTGTCCAACCACCTGGCCAGCCTCGACCCCGGCCCCGGCAAAGAAGATGCTGCCACAGGCGCCCCAGTGGTCACGGCCCCCGTTCTTGTTGATCTTGGGCGTCCGGCCGAACTCCGTCAGAAACACCACCAGTGTCTCGTCGAGCAGGCCACGGCCCTCGAGATCGCGAATCAACGCCGCGAACGCACGATCCACACCGACCACATTGTAACCCCGCTTGACCATCTTCGAGACGTGCGGGAAATTCTGACTCGGGGCGTTGTGGATATCAAAAAGGTTGCCGTAGTCGGGATCATAGCCGTAGTCGACCATCACGAATCTCGCTCCCGCCTCGACCAACCGCCGCGCCTGCAGGCAACGGCCGCCGATCTTCGTGCGACCATAATCGTCTCGCAACGCCACCGACTCGCCGCTGAAATCAAACGCCTGGCGAACCTTCGGCGAGAGCAGCATGTTCAACGCGTTGCCGTAATGGCCCTCGATCGCTGACAGGCGACGATCGTTTTCGGCTTCTCGAGCCGCCCGCTTGAGACCCTCGCGGAGCCCCAGGCGACGACCGAGCCGGCCACGACTGAGACCGTCGGGATAGATCAGTTCACGAGGACTCAGGTCCTCGCTGATCTCCGACGGCGGGTTGTCCAGTTTCTTGCCGACGGTGAAGTCGGGCTGTTCGGGACGACCGCCCACGCAAAACGGCGCGTACTGGTTGCCCAGCCAGCCGCCGACGAACAGGTTGTGCGGAGGCGGTCCGGGACGGGTGATCCCGGGGACAGCGATGTAACCGGGCAGGCCATTGCGCGAACCATAAAGGTGCGAGACAATGGCCCCGATGTTGGGTTCGCTGAACAACTGGTTGCGGTTCACCTTGCGACCCGAAAGCGTGTAGACCTGGCTCAGCAGGTGATCGTTGCTGTCGTGAGAAAAACTTCGAACGACAGCCAGGCGATCCGCCACCGCGGCCAGACGCGGCAGGGTCTCACAGAACTGGACTCCCGGCAGCCGGGTGCTGATCGCCGTCAACTCGCCCCGGACCTCTTCGGGAGCCTCGGGCTTCGGATCGAACGAATCGATGTGGGTCATGCCGCCACCGACCCACAGGTAGATCACCGACTTGGCCCGCCCGGGCAGGTCACCGGCTGCGTGAACCGGGTCCAGACCGAGACCGGCCAGCGCCGACGCCGAGACCCCCAGGGCACCGGCCTGCAACACGTCGCGGCGAGGCCACCGGCTTTCAACAGGAATTCCATCTGTGTTGTTCATGACTCGTCCCATTATGCCGCCTCAACAGTGGCGGGGAAAGTGGAGTCCGTCTCCCGAATGCCCTAGCATACCTCACATGAAGATCACAAAAATCATTTGCCAGGTATTGCGGGTCGAATCGGTCACCGAGAAGACCGCCAGTTGCCAGGACGTGGCGCTGGTGCGGATTGTCAGTGACACGGGGTTGGAGGGGATCGGCGAGGCTGATGCATCGCCGGAAGTGGTGCAGGCGGTCATCGATGCCCCCTTCAGCCACAACATCGCCTGCGGACTCCGCGAATTGCTCGTGGGCCAGGATCCGCTGGCAATCCGAAGGAACTGGAACCGGATGTACCGTGGCTCGATGTACTTCGGCCGTACCAGCGTCACCGTGGCCGCCATGGCCGCCGTCGACATGGCGCTGTGGGACCTGGCCGGCAAACACTACGACGCCCCGATCCACCAGTTGCTCGGCGGCAAGCAGCATGACGAGATCCGGGCTTACGCATCGATCCTGTTCGGGGCCGATGGAAACGAAACCGCCGACATCGGTCGACGGTGGGTCGAAGCGGGCTACACGGCGGTGAAGTTCGGCTGGGAACCGATGGGAACCAGCGAAGCCGTCGACATCGACCTGGCCCACGGTGCACGCGAAGGACTGGGAGATGACGCGACCCTGCTGATCGATGCGGGCTGTGTCTGGGACGCCCGCACCGCCCTGAGACGGGCCGAAGCATTTGCGGAATTCGACGTCGAATGGCTCGAAGAACCCCTCCATCAGGCCGACGTCGATGGTTACGCCTGGCTCCGCGACCGCTCACCGGTGCCGATCGCTGCCGGCGAGGGGGAGTGCGGTCGCGAGAGTTTTCGGCCGCTGATCGATCGGCACGCACTGGATGTCTACCAGGTCGATCTCTCGAGAAACGGCTTCACCGATGCGGCCTACGTTCGCGACCGGGTCGAAGAGATCGGCGCCAGGCTCTGCAATCACTGCTACACCAGCCCGATCACTGTTGCCGCCAGCGCCCACTGGCTCTCCACCTGCCGCGATGCGTTCCTGATTGAGGACTGCGTCGAGGATGAACCACTGCGGAACGAATTGACCCTGGAACGAGTCCAGGCCGTCGACGGAATGATCTCCGTTCCTGACGGACCCGGGCTGGGCGTGACGCTCAACGAGGACTTCGTGCAGGCCCACTTGGTCAGCGAGTCGCAGTAGCCATCGATCCTTCGATAGCGGGGACGGTTCCATGAGTGACCCGGATGAGATCCTGTCCGAGTTGAGAGGCCGGTTGGTCGTGATCGACGTCGAGGCCCCCTACGTCTATAGCGGCACACTGGCGGAACTCGACGCCCACCATCTCGTCCTCGAAGACGCCGATGTCCACGACCTCCGAGACGCGAGCACCACCCGCGAATTGTACGTCCTGGAGACGCGGATGCACGGCGTTCGCGCCAACCGGAAAAAGGTGCTGATCCGTCGCGACCAGGTGATCAGCATCTCGGCTCTGGATGACGTGATCGAGTAGCCTCCACGCGGACGCGTCGGTTCACGCTCCTGCACCGAAGAGCTTCGAGAGCAGCTTGGGCCACACTTCCAGTTCGACAGCCTTGTAGCTGAAGAAACCGAAGAACAGCACCGCCCACCCGATCGCCAACATTCGGACCCAGCCCATCCTCAGCCGCGATGGCAAAATCCGCCTGTTGAGATACAGGAGCAGTATCGAGTAGACGAACATCACGAAGCCGTTCATCGCCGCAGAGGTGACCAGCAGGAACAGAGGCTTGTTGAAACCGACCAGCAAGATCACTGTTCCCAGCAAGATCTCGCTCCAGAGAAACAGGTAGTACAGCTTCGAGAGTGACCAGTTGTCATTGTTTCGGAGGTAGTTGGTCTTGACGATATCCGTCGAGATGCGGGCGGTGGCGTCCAGGACACCCAGTTCGGTCGTCAGCAACACGGCGATTCCCATCACCAGGAACCCCAGCTTCAGCATGCCGCCACCGGTGGCCTGATCGCCGATCACCGTCGCCTGCCCCCACACAAAATCCAGCCCGGCGCCGTACTTGTCCATCCCCGGCTTCAGGACTCCCTCGGCGTCGTAGAAGACCGAGTAGGTCATCAGCGACATCAGGCACAGACAGATCACGCAGGTGACGAAGAACGACAACAGGTGCTCGATGTTGGCTGCCTTCCACCAACCGAGCCACCTTCGTCGGTTCTCGGGGCTGTCAGGGAACAGAAATCCGGTATCGGCAATGGCCTCTTCCTGCCCGGTCAACGGGCTGGTAATTCGCCCGATGAACTGGCCCATGCCATAGCCCTTGTCCTTGATGAAGTTGCTCTGCCCCAGGTTGGTCGATCCACCGGCACCGGCAAACGCCAGGGCCCCCAGCAGGCTGATGAACGTCAGCCCGGTGGCATCCAGGTCGGGCATCTGTCCGAGACTGCCGATGCCAGAAACCATCGCCATCACGGCATCACCACGGATCAGGACAATGCCCAGTCCGATCACGATCACCACGATCATCCCGACCAGCACGATCTGGATCCGCTCGACGGTGTTGTAGACCACCGGCCCGGCCGTCAGCGCGATCCCCACCAGCCACAATCCGGCAATCCCCAGCAACGGCACGTACCGGGACTTGAAGCTGACAACCCCCGTCTCGGGATCGAGCACCTCCTCGGCACCGAACAGTGCCCAACTGAGCATCTGGCCCGCCCCCGTGGCCCAACCCGGCCAGGCCCACGGCAGGATGTTCAGGACCAGAAATACCCAGGCCCAGTTTCTGTTGATCCGGCAAAACCCGGTGATGGCGCTCTCACCGGTCGCCAGCGTCCACCGCTCGATCTCCATGTTCAGGAAGTACTGGGTGATCACTCCCAGGATGCAGGCCCAGAAGAAAATGAACCCCGCCTTGTATGTGATGTAGGGCCAGAGCACGAACTCGCCCGACCCCAGGGCCAGCCCGGCCAGCATGATGCTGGGCCCGACCATCTTCTTCCACGAAATCGGTTCGGGCAGTTCTCGCCATCTCAACGGTGGCAGGGATCCGCAGCGGATTGTCTCGTCGGGAACGACCGAGTCGTCACCAAACTCGGGAAGCGGGGGGGCCTGGCCGTCCAACGGGGTGGTTTCGTCTGACATCAGCGTCGTCTCCCACTTCCAACCGAGGAATCGACCATCGTCTCACCTCAACCGGTCTGCGGCAACTCCATCAGTTCGCCGAACCGCTCCTGAACCCTACGCCGCAGAGGGCCCGCCTCATCGCCGTCCACTTCACCGGTCCGCACCAGGTCGAATGCGATCGCCCGCGTCTCCTCGAGCAATTCACGATCTTTGACCAGGTCAGCAACCCGCAGAGGCAACTCGCCGTGCTGCCGCACACCCAGTACGTCACCGGGCCCCCTCAACAAAAAATCGGCCTCGGCCACCGAAAATCCGTCGGCGTGCTGATCGAGTACCTCCAGGCGTACAGCGGCTGTCTCGTCCTGCCGACCTGCCATCAGAAAGCAGTATCCCTGGTAGGATCCGCGGCCGATCCGACCACGCAGCTGATGCAATTGGCTCAACCCGAATCGTTCGGCCTGGTGAACAACCATCAACGTTGCGTTGGGCACGTCGACACCGACTTCGACCACCGTGGTTGCCACCAGCACGCGGGTTCGCCCATCGCGAAAGTCCTGCATCGCTGCGGCCTTCTCGTCGATGTCCAGCCGACCGTGAACCAGCCCGATCGAAATCCCCGCCAGTTCGTTCTCACCGAGTCTTTGCCACGTCTGTTCGACACCCATCCCTTCGCCGGTCTCCTCACCCGCATCGATCCTCGGACAGACCACGAATGCCTGTCGTCCCGCGGTGACCTGCTCTCGAACAAACCCCCAGGCCTTCTGCCGAGTCGCATCGTCCCAGATCACACTGGTCACCACCGGTTGGCGACCGGGCGGCAGGTCATCGATGGTGGTGACATCCAGGTCCCCGAACTGGGTCAGACACAGGCTGCGTGGAATCGGGGTGGCGGTCATCACCAGCACGTGCGGCGAGACCTCCCGGTCCTCGTCGGTGAACCGCGATCTCTGGATCACTCCGAACTTGTGTTGTTCGTCGATCACAGCCAGTCCCAGGGAAGCAAATTCGACATCCTGCTGGATCACCGCATGGGTGCCGATAATCAGTTGGATGTCCCCAGCGGCAATCCGTTGGAGAGTTTCGCGACGGGCGGCAGCCGACAGGTGTCCGGTCAGCAACACCCGATCCACCCGGCTGCCCTCCAGCAAACCCTCGATCGTCTGCCAGTGCTGCCTGGCCAGCAGTTCGGTCGGAGCCATCAAAACCGCCTGGTGCTCGGCAGCGATGGCCACCAGCATCGCGTAGAGGGCGACTGCGGTCTTGCCCGCTCCGACATCGGCCTGCAACAGCCGGTGCATGGCGTGGTCGTCATCGAGGTCGGCGACGATCTCCCCGACAGCCCGCTCCTGACCGCCTGTCAACTCGAAGGGAAACCGTCGGCGGATTCTCGAGTCGATCTTGGCCGATACCGGCAACCTCGGCGATCGTCCCGCCTCTCGCCACGCGCGGCGGCGCAGCGCCAGCCCGAGCAGGAATTCCAGCAGGTCGTCAAAGATCAACCGCCGACGTGCCGCGATGTAATCGTCGACCGATTCGGGACGATGCACTCCGGCCAACGCCTCATGGAGACCGACGACGCCAAACCGTTCCCACCACGTCTCGGGAATCGGGTCTTCGACATGCTCGACAAACCGATCCACCGCATCACGGGTGACCCGCCGCATCACCTCCATCGTCACCCCGTCGGTCAGGGGATACTTGGGCAACAGGCCGCCGTGAGCCTCGAGATCGTCGGCGTCGATGACCTGGATCCGCGGGTGTGTCATCTCCCACCGCCCCGCCCGGCGTTTGGGCTTGCCCGAAAACAGTACCGCATCTCCGTGGCGGACCTTGCCCAGCACCCAGCTCTGGTTGAACCACGTGGCTTTCAGGAACTCGTCGCCGCTGTCGATGACCACCGACGCCATCCGTCGACCACCCCGAATCCTGCGATCGTCCAGTTCAACCACTTCTCCCCGCACCGTCTGCAGGATGTCCGGTTCCAGTTCTCCCACGCGACGCACCTCGGTCAGATCGACCAGGTCCCGGGGCAGGTGCCACAGCAGATCCTCGACCGTTTCGATCCCCAGCCGCTGCAGGCTCTCGGCGCGGACCGGCCCCACGCCGGGCAGGAATCTCACCTGGGTCTGCAGAGGGGACTCGTCCATGACCTCGCACGGCTGGGGGTGTCGTGGGCCACTATCCTAACGAGTTGGCCGGTCGCGCGGTCGCCGGGACCCCGGCTCAGGCGTCGGCGGGGTCGAACTGGTGGGACGCGGCCACGGCCAACTCGTCACACCGCTCGTTCTCGGGATGACCGCTATGACCCTTTACGACGGTGAAGTGAACGTCGTGCCGGGCAAGAAGATCGTCCATGTCCTGCCACAACTCGACATTCTTGACCGGTTTGAAACTCTTCCCCTCACGCCGACGCCAGCCGTTGGACTTCCAGCCGGGCATCCACTCCGAGGCCCCCTTGGCAACGTAGACGCTGTCGGTGATCACTTCGACTTCCGACGGCCGCTTCAACGCCCGCAAGCCCTCGATCACCGCCTGCAGTTCCATCCGGTTGTTGGTCGTCGCCGCATCGCCGCCGGAGACTTCCTTCTCCGTCCCGGAGGCCGGATGTTTCAGCAGGAAAGCCCAACCACCCGGACCGGGATTGCCCCGGCAGGCTCCGTCGGTGAACAACTGGACCCGCGACATCAACTCACACGCCCCCGGACCGTGACCGGCTACCTCTCGCGATAGACGATTCGACCCCGGTTGAGATCGTAGGGTGAGATCTCAACGATCACTCGATCACCGGGCACGATGCGGATGAAGTGCTTCCGCATCTTGCCGGCGACGTGGCACATCACGACGTGGTCGTTGTCGAGTTTGACACGAAACTGCGTGTTGGCCAGGGCCTCGACCACGTTGCCTTCAGCTTCGATGGCCTCTTCTTTGGCCATGGGCAAATCGTCCTCTCGGGTAGAGTGATGTTCGTTTGTGTGACGGGGCGGATTATATCACCGGCAGCACCTCTCGACCAACACCAGACTGCCTGCAACGATCACCGGCCGGGGTCGCATCTCGGCCCGTTGAGCAGTCCGGAAGAGACGACTAGGATGATTCACCGTCCGGGACAGCAACAAACCCGAGTGAGAGTCGGACGGCAATGATCGAGTGCCTGATCGCCCTGGGAGGCAACATCGGTGACGTGGGCGACACGTTTGCTGCGGCGCTGGGACGGCTGGCCGCCCATCCCGACATCGACATCTCGGCCGTCAGCCGCTGTTTCGTCACGGAACCGGTCGGCGAAGATGCCGGGGCCCCCTATCTCAACGCCGCGGCTGCCCTGTCCACCGCGATGGAACCGGCCCGGTTGCTGGAAACAACCAAGGAAATCGAGATCTCCCTGGGCCGGCCCGCCGATCACGCCACATGGGCCCCTCGCAGCGTCGATCTGGACCTGGTCACCTTCGGCGATCTGGTGCTCGAAGAAGAACGCCTTCGGGTGCCCCACCCCGGCTGCTGGTACCGACGCTTCGTACTCGACCCCGTCTGTCGCATTGCCGGCTCGACCCGGCACCCGGCCTGGCAACTCACGTTTGACCAGCTCCGAGAACGCTTGATGGCTCGTCCTCTTCCCGTGTGGCTCGACATGGACGACCGCCGGGACAGGATCGCCGAGTGGAGCGGGCGGTTTCCCGAAATCGAATGGGTGGCGGATCCGGCAGCGGTCGAGGACTGCGGACTGGCCTTGCCCGGCAACCCGCGCCCGCCTGACCCGCTCGTCGACGTCCTCACCGCTGCCACCGGAAGCGTGGAACTGGCAGAGGAGATCCCCGGCTGGCCCGAGCGAAAATCACCGACGGACACGTCCCCCGGCAGCTGCTGACCCCGGCCGCTATTTCACTCGAACCTGTGTCGAGAGACCGTACTGCAGATCGCCGATCCGGTAGACCAGGTGACCGTAAATCACCACGTGGCTGCCGGCCTCCAACTGCACGTCGCCGTACAGACGCTCGCCATCGCGTTGCAGTTCGGTCGAGCGAAACTTCGACTTGCGGAAGTCGAACGTCGGGCTGCGAGCCGACCAGAGTTTCCCGGCGACCGGGGCCGGGTCCGACCGGATCTCCAGCCGCAACCCGCCCGGCTGGTCCTCGTGCTTCCAGGCAATCCGCGGCATGCGTTGACCGGTCGCAAGCGATCGGAAGAACATCGCCAGCGTGGCCCGCAACTGACGTTCGCCACCCTGCAATCCGTGTCCGGCATTGGGGATGTACAGGGCGTACTTGGGACCGACGAGATCCTTCCAGTAGTTGTTCAGGGCGTCGACACACCAGTAGGGGTCGTTGGTTCCGTTGACGATCAGCTTCGGCTGGGTCAGCCGCTCACGGTAGGCGTAGGGATCAACGGATTTCCACAGCGGCAGATCGGGTTTCTTCTCGAGCAACGCGATCAAGCCCTTGCTGGTGTAGTCCTCGATCTGGCGGCTGAACTTGCCCCACTGCCGCTTCTGGTGCTTGACCTGCACGGGCATGTTCAACGTGTCGATCACCAACGGTGCCAGGCCCACCACCCGCTTGTCGACGGCCGCCGTCAACCAGGTTGTCCAGCCACGCTTCGAGGCTCCGGTGACCACGAACCCCTTGACCTCGGTCTTCCACTTCTGCCGGGCCACTTCCTGTACCGCGTCCATCGCCCGCACGGCACTCTTGACCATCGGGAACAGCAACGGCCAGGTCGGATCCCCGGTTTTCAAATGCCTCAGGAACGTCTCACTGATCAGGTCGTCCTCGGACTTGTTGCCCAGCAGAGGCTGGTTGGGCACCTGGTAAAGCACCGCGACCCGGGCCGCGCAGTACCGGGCCAGTTGCCCGTACCGGACCAGGTCATCGGAAGACGGTTCGCGACCGGTTGATCCACCGGTGATGAACAACAGCACCTGGTGATCGTGGACAAGCCGGGCTGGCTCGAGAATCAGCAGCCGATGCTGCCAGGTGATTCCCTGCCACGTTTGGGACACCAGCTTCAGTCGATGCACGCGGCCACGGTCGGTCAGATCGGTGGCCTCGAGCGTCCACTTGTAGGCGGTCTCGGGGGCCCGCACGTACTTGTCGAGCTCACCGAGCTTCTCGGCAGCTGATGTCCGAACCGGTACGGCGGCCATGGCCACGACGAGAATCAGCCCGAGTCCGGCCCTTCCGCAGCGAGCCAACTGGTTTTGCGGGAGGAAGACGTTGAAGCACATCCTGAAGGCTCCTCACCCCCACCTTTTGGGGCGTAGTTTGCATTGTGGCTGAAGGTATCTAAGATAGTCGTTTCGCGAAGGAATCTGACAGCCCTGCAGCCAGTTCGGCCAGGGTTTCGCCTTCAGACAGCACAGGCTGCCAGCGGAGAATGAGACCCGTGAGTGATCTAGCGACCCAGGTAACCGAGGCCAAGGAGGCCCTGGACGCCCACACCGTCAAGATGGTGCAGTGGCATTTCAATCCCGAAACCGGATCCCCTTTCTGGCTGGACCAGGCCGGGGACCTCGGATTCGACCCCCTCACCGATGTCACCTGCTTTGACGATCTGAAGAAGTTCCCCCTGTTCGAGGACGACTCTCTGCGGGGTGGTCCGGTGCAGAGGTGGATCCCCAAGGGCCTGGCCGACAAGCCGGCCTATGTCTTCGAGACCGGCGGCACCACCGGGACCCCGAAGTCTCGGGTCGTGATGGACGACTTCCGGATCGACTACGAATTGTTCAGCGAAACGCTTCCCGATGAGATGTTTCCCCCGGGCTCGAACTGGCTGATGCTGGGCCCCTCGGGTCCCCGCCGACTGCGGTTGGCCGTGGAGCACCTGGCGCAGCACCGTGGAGGAATCTGTTTCTGTGTCGACCTCGATCCCCGCTGGGTGGTCAAACTGCTCAAGAAGGGCAAGACCGAGGAGGCCAAGGACTACGCCGCGCACGTGATCGACCAGGCAATGACCGTGCTCGAGGCCGGTCACGACATCAAGTGCGCCTTTTCGACACCGAAACTGCTGGAAGCCCTGGCCCTGCGATTGATCGACAACGGCTCGAGTGTCAAGGAGGCGGGGATCACCGGAATCTTCTGCGGCGGCACCGAGTTCACTCCGCAGTGGTATCGCTTTGCCCGTGAGGAACTGCTGGGTCCGGATGTCTACATCACTCCGACATACGGCAACACGCTGATGGGGCTGGCCTGCGGCAAGCCGTTTGACCCGGCCGATGACTACAAGATCACCTACTACGCTCCGCAACCGCGGGCCGTGGTCGAAGTGGTCGACTTCGACGACCACACGCAGGTGGTCGAGCCCGGCGGGACCGGTCGAGTGAAGCTGTACACGTTGACCGACGAGTTGTTCATCCCCGGATTCCTTGAACGGGACGAGGGCGAGCGAGAAGAGCCACACGAGAAGTACCCGTGGGACGGTGTCAGCAGCGTGAGACCCTTCCACGTCTTTGCCAAAACGACCACAGTCGGTGTGTACTAGGACGCGTCCAGCCGCACCCTCCCCATCAGACCCGTGCCACTTTCGGCACTAAGAGACCAAGGACAGGATCATGATCGAGATTCCCATCGTTCGCTGGGGCGAGCCGTACGAGAGTATGGAGAAGATGGACGTTGTCCACTTCGAGAGCGGAGAAACCCTGGCACAGGTCCATGAGGCCAATGCCGGGCTGATCCGCATGGACATGCGGAAGGCCCGCCGCGCCCGCGAGATCCTGCGGGAATTCACGATTGAACAGCTCGTCGACATGATGGCCACGGCGGGCGAATACTACGTCAACGACACGCTGCCACTGGGCAACGGCGACCAGTCGCCCGACGACTTCTGCAAGATGCAGTCGGCCACCACGGGCCTGCCCGAACACATGTGCCGCATGAACATGACGAAGAACGCCTTCGTGATGAAGAACATGCACCAGATCCTCGACGCGCTGACCCGCGGCCTTCCCTACAACATCCTCAGCGACGGTTACGGCAAAGAGGAACGGGACGTGATGGTCAGCTACCAGGCCAACTGCAACGCCGCCGGCTGGGTGTTGCCGTCCAACAGCCCCGGCGTCCACACCCTGTGGCTGCCGGTGATCCCCCTCCAGATCGGCCTGGTGCTCAAGCCCGGTCCCCAGGAGCCCTGGACACCGTTCCGGATGTACGAGGCATTCGCCAAGGCGGGGATTCCCCGTGAGGCGATCTCGATCTACCCCGGCGGAACTGCCAAGGGCCCCGAGCTGGGCAGTGCGGTGCTGGAGACCTGCGAACGGAGCGTGATCTTTGGCGGCCTGGCCACGATCGAACGCTACGTGGGCAATCCTCGTGTGAGTGCCCACGGCCCCGGGTTCTCGAAGATTTTCCTCGGAGACGACAAGGTCGACGACTGGGAAAAGTACATCGACCTGATGGCCGACAGTGTCTACATCAACAGCGGTCGCAGCTGCATCAGCTGTTCGGGCATCTGGGCCAGCCGGCATACTGCCGAAATCGCCGACGCCCTGGCTCAGCGGTTGGGCCCCATGGCCCCACTGCCGATGGACAACCCCGAGAGCGGGCTGGCCGCGTTCACGATCCCCGGGGCCGCCGAAGCGATGAGCGGTCAGATCGACGACGGATGCAAATCGGATGCGGTGACCGAGGCAACCGACCAGTACCGCGATGGCGACCGGCTGGTGCAGAACGAACGCTGTGACTTCCTGAGGCCCACGGTGCTCCACGTCACCGACCCCGACGATGAGATGGCCAACACCGAGTTCATGTTCCCCTTCTGCAGCGTGGTCGAATGCCCCCAGGACCAGTTTCTGGAAAAAGCCGGTTACACGCTGGTGGGATCGCTGCTCTCCGACGACGAGGCCTTGGGCCGGTCGTTCCTCGATGCCACCAACATCGATCGGCTGAACATCGGCGAGGTCAAGACGATCCAGCTCAACTGGCTGCAGCCACACGAGGGCAACATCATCGATTTCCTCTTCCGGGCCCGTGCCTACCAGGATTCTCCACCGCCGCCGCATTGATCCCGGTCCCGGAGAACGAGGCCGTCTTTTCGCCTCGGCGGTTCCCGACTATGCTCACGGCATGATGTCTTCCAGCAAGTCCTGCCGTGCCTTGTGCCTGGTGCCCCTGTTACTGCTCGGCCTGGCCACAGGATCGAGAGCGCAGCCGCGTCGCAAGGCCGCCGGCATCCGGACCACCGTCCGAGTCGAGTTGCTCACCGACCGCCGGGGAGCCCCGCTGGCCGCCCAGCGCTGGGCCAGGGCATTCGAACAGTTCAAGGTCTCGCTGAGAATCCGCAGGGGTATCGGTGGCGAACGGACCGCGGTCCGTGAAAAGATTACCGGACGGAACCGCCAGGTGACGGTCATCGGAAAGCTCGATCGTTCCGGACGAATTCTCGTCCCCGGCAAGTCCTTTTCCCCGGGCAACCCGACTGCCCTGGGGACGTGGTTGAAAGAACTGGGAACCTTCGGTGCCAAGGGCAACCCCAACGGCCAACCGGCTTTCGGACTCAGCGAAGGACAGTTCAACTCGCTGTTCGAAACCCTGGCTCAACCGGTCCGGTCCAACCTCGCCGGCAAGCCCCTCACCGAAGCCATCGCCGCGCTGGGCCTCCCGGCCTCGCTGGGTCTTGATCTGTCACGACTGGGACCGGATGTCACCATCCCCCCTCGAACCAACGGCCAGGGCCTCTCGCGGGGATCGACCCTGGCGGCCCTGCTGGCCGTCCGCGGACTCGCCTTCCGTCCTCAACGGACTCCCGCCGGGAAGGTCGAACTGCAGATCCTCAAGCCGCCAGCCGGATCCAAGACCGAGACAACCACCTGGCCGGTCGGCTGGCCTCCACGGCTCAGTCGTCTCAAGACCGCCCGCCCCCTGTTTCAGATCGTGCCGGTTGAACTCGAGGAGGCCGCATTCCTGGATGTTGTCGATGCCATCACCGAGAAAACCGGGGTCCCGATGCTGATCGACCACCACGCCCTGGCAGCCCGCAAGATCAATCCCGCCAAGCTGACCGTCACCGTGCCCCCGAAGAAAACCTCTTGGTTTCAGTTGCAGAAAACCGCCACCAATCCTCATCATCTGACCCGCGACCTGAGAATTGATGAGGCGGGCAAGCCGTTCGTGCTGGTCACGCCGATCCAGGTCAAACCGATCAACAGAAAGTGATCCCGCCGTCCGTCTCACCCCCCGGTCATCCCCACGATGTTCACCGCCCCCCAGGTCGTTGGCCTTCTGCAGGAACTCTCGTTCACCCACGTGGTGACGATCCCCGACAGCACCCTCGGGCAATGGGAAGATGACCTGAAGGCCTGTGACGAGATCGAATACGTCGGGGTGTGCCGCGAGGGAGAAGCGTGGGCGGTGGCGGCGGGATTGTACGTCGGTGGAGCGACCCCGCTGGTGATGATCCAGTGCACTGGCTTGTTCGAGTCGGGCGACTCACTTCGCAACGCCCTGTTCGACTACCGCTTGCCGCTGTTCGCGGTGATCGGTTACCGCAGCTTCCTCAACCAGTCGACGCTGCCCGGTGACACCTGCCTGACCTTCACCGAGCCCATCCTGGAGGCCTGGGGAATGGACTGGGTGCTTTACGACCAGGCCGAGAACACCTCCGAACAGCTGGAAGCGATTGCCGCCCACTGCCTGCGATGCCGTGAAGCGGGCACACCTGGCGTGGCGTTGGTCGCCGAGGGGAGAGCGTAGCCATGCCACAGCCTGGAATGCCGCTGGTCGAATCGTTGAACGTGCTCCGGGAGATCCGTGGCGATGACGAGGTGGTGCTGACGGTGATGGGGACAGCCCGGGAATGGATGGCACTGGGCGAACCGCATCCACTGGACTGGATCTATGTCCCCTCGAGCATGGGGCAGGCTCCGTCGCTGGGACTCGGCATGGCGCTGGCCCAGCCCGACAAGCAGGTCATCGTCTGCAACGGCGACGGATGCATGCTGATGAACCTCGGATCGCTGGTCACCATCACCAACCAGGCGGCCTCCAATTACACGTTGATCATCTTCGACAACGGCGTCTACGAAATCACCGGCGGTCAGCCGACCCCGGCCACCTCGGGGAATGCGCCGTTGGTCGACCATCCGGCCCTGGCCCGGGCCGCCGGATTCCAGCAGGTTTTCGTCTTCGAGGATCTCGACGAGTGGCGGGAATCGGCTCGAGACGTGATTGATGCCCCGGGACCAACGTTTGTCCATCTGGCCATCGCGCCCGTTCCGGGTGCCGTCGGCCCTCGCTCGCCCGGCCCCGCTCCCGCGCGTGCCCAGGACTTTGCCGACGCGATGCAGGCGTAGTCACCGGTCACTCCCAACCCTGGAGTGACGTGACTAACCGCCAAAACCGGTGCATCCTGAATGACCCGGCGAGCTGGTCAGGGAGACCGGCGGTGATCGCCGATGAAAAGAGACAATGTCCGTCTCGCCCCCAAGCCTGGCCCGACCGATCCCGTCACGGGTCGTGTCCACACCGTCAACGACGGGATGGGTTCGTCCGGTCCGCTGGAGAATTGCTGGCAACGCCCGATTGGGCCGCGAACTGGTCCGCCAGACCTGGCACATGCTGCCGGGCCTGATCCCTTTTCTCTTCTGGATTCATCCTCACACCGACCCCCTCTCGGATGCCTTCCGATGGATCTCCCTGGGTGTCGCCGGCACGGTGTCGCTGATCGTGTTCGTCCGGATCCAGGGAGTGCTCAGACCGTCCGAGGGTCGAGGTGGCGAAGCGGTACTGGGATACGCCCTGTGCGTGCTCGGTACACTCTGGATGTTCCCGGAGCACGGTGAACTGGGCATGACAGTGCTGGCCGTTCTCGCCTTTGGTGACGGCATGGCCACCATCGGCGGAACGGCACTCCGGAGCAGCCAGTTGCCGTGGAATCGGCAGAAAAGCTGGGCGGGGACAATGTCGTTCGTGTTCTTCGCTGCGCCACTGGCCACGCTGGTCTACTGGGGGGACGCTCGACCAGCCGTCCCACTGGCCACCGCGGCGGCCTGTGGAATCGCCGCCAGCCTGGCCGGTGCCGCCGCCGAAAGCCTGCCCGGGCAACGACTCAACGACAACATCCGGGTCGGACTCGCCGCCGCCGCCGCCGTCGCCGTCACCCACCACCTGCTGGTCGGGTAGAGGCCCGGGCGACTCCAGCTACGGCTTTGCTGCGTCGTCGCAGGCGCAGACCATTTCGCCGCAGCCCGGGCAGCCCGATCCGTACTTCTCGACGACCGCACGTTCCAGGTCGATTCCGGAGACGTTGGCGATTGTCGCCAGCCACGCCAGCACGTCGGCAAACTCCGCCGCGGTGGCCGACCGGTCGCCTTCCCGCAACGCCGCTGCCAACTCGCCCACCTCTTCCATCAACCACATGAACGTGCCGTCCACACCACGGGCGGTGTCCTTGGACGAGTACATCGTCTCAATCAGGCGTTGAAGTTCGCTCAGACTCAGCGGTGGGGAATTGTCCATGTTCATCGGCAACAGAAATACCACCCACCAACGGCTCGCAACAAGTCACCGGTGATTACCGACACCAAAAAAACACGCCGCGGTCCCGTGCCAGGCACGGGACCGCGGCTATCATGAACAAACCTCTCGTCTGCTACGGCGGTTGCTGTGAGTGAAAACGGGCATTGCCGTGGACAAACCGGGGGGTCACCGGCCGGCGCACTTGCCCAACACCCTGTACAACGGCACCTCCGAGTAATCAGCCTTTCGAGAAGCCTGGTTAGTCATGCACCGCACTAGATCGGCACGACGCGAACGGTAATTTGGGCAAAATCAAGAAAATCGGTAGTGCGGATATTCCCTCCGATTCAACCATCCCGCTGAGTCGGGTTGTAACGGTCATCACGCCGCCAACGGCTCGTCAAACCGGCACGGGAGGTGCCGAATCGATACAATTGTCACCGGTCGGTCAACCGGGCCATTCCGGACAACCAGTCCCCACTTCAGCAGTCACGGTGTCAACATCCACGGAGCAGGCACGATGAGTGAGTCTTCCATGCAGCGGAAACCCGGCTTCTCGACGGACCTTTCCCGTCGTTCCTTTCTCGCCAGCGGCGTCGCGGCGGGTGTAGCGATCGGATCCCAGGGACTCTTGGCCCCCGCGACAGCTTTCCCTGCTGACAAGGACTCACCCTACGCCGAGTTCAAGATGGGCATCCAGAGTTACTCTCTTCGAGGATTTGACACTCCGACTGCTCTCAAACACACCCAACAATTGGGCCTGAAATTCTGGGAAGCCTATCCGCGGCACGTCCCCCTGGGCACTCTGCCGGCACACATCGCCAAACAGAAAGCGATTCTGGCCAAGTCGGGAATCAAGCTGACCGCCTACGGTGTGCTGGGCTTCGATGCCAATGAGGCCAAGACCCGCCAGGCCTTCGACTTTGCCCGCAAGATGGGGATCGATTCCCTGAGCGCCAATCCCAAAAAGGACAAGGCGACCTTCGATCTGCTGGACCGAATGGTCGAGGAATACAAGGTCGCAATCGCCATCCACAACCATGGCCCTCGTGCCCTTTACGACAAGATTTCCGACGTCGAGACGATGGTCAAGGACCGTCACCCCTTGATCGGAGCCTGTGTCGACACCGGCCACTTCTTGCGGAGCGACGAGGATCCGGTGGAGGCGATCCAACGGCTGGGCAAACGGGTCTTCGGCGTACATCTCAAGGACGTCAAGACGGTTACCGTCGGCGGCAAGAAGAAGAAGCAATTCAAGATCGTCGGCGAGGGGGATCTCGACGTCGCCGGCTGCCTCAAGGTTCTCCGGAAGCTCAAGTACAAGCGAGTTGTGGCACTGGAGTACGAGGAGAACCCCAAGAACCCGCTTTCGGACCTGGCCGTCTGCCTGAAATCGGTTCGTGCCGCAGTGAAGTCACTGGCCTGATCGGTCGTTTCAGTCCCGGGACATCCCGTCGATGATCACGAGATTGTCCCGGTGGACGATCTCGGCATACGGCAGGCTTCCCAACTGGTCGGGGATTTCGTCGCTTTGCCGACCGGCAATCTGGCGTGCGTCCCGAGCGTCGTAATTGGCCAGTCCCCTGGCAAATTCCCGCCCTTGGGGGTCGACCAGCGAAACCACATCGCCGTGCAGGAAACTGCCTTCGACGGCGGTCACTCCAATCGGCAACAGTGAACCCCCGCTCTCCAGCAAAGCTCTGCAAGCCCCCGCATCCAGCGTCATGTTCCCCTGGGGCTTGGCGGCGTAGCCGATCCATCGTTTCCAGGCAGGAATCGTCGCACCGTGAGCCAGGAACAGCGTCCCCACCTCCCGGCCGGCCAGCACATCGTCGAGCACGTCGATCCGCGTGCCGTTGGCCACGACCACGCTCTCGCCCACTGCGGTCACGCTCTTGATCGCCTCCAGTTTCCCACGCATCCCTCCCCGTCCACCGTGGCTGCGTTCATCCTGGACCAGGTCGAACAGCCCGTCATCCCAGTTCTCCACCAACCTCAGCGGCTCATCGTCTCCGGGTGAAGCGAACAATCCATCGACGACCGTCAACAACACCAACAGCGGAGCAGACAACAGGTTGGTGACCAGGGCCGCCAGCCTGTCGTTGTCACCGAATCCGATCTCGTCCACGCTGACCGTGTCGTTCTCGTTGACGATCGGCACGGCACCGTATTCGAAGAGCGTGTTGAGCGTGTTGCGGACGTTGAGGTATCGCCCGCGCTCGGTGAAATCCTCGGCCGTCAGCAACAACTGCGCCGCGTGCGAACCATGTCGCCCGAGGCAATCGTCGTAGTGGTGGATCAGCCGAGCCTGTCCAGCGGCCGCGGCCGCCTGCAGATGAGGCAGGTCCTCGGGACGGGCACCCAAATCGAGCACATCGATTCCGGCTCCCACCGCCCCGCTGGAAACGATCACCACTTTCCGTCCTGTTTCACGAATCCGTACCACGGCCTCGACCAGCGCGGCGATGCGTTCGACATCCAGAGTGGCATCGGGCCGAGAAATCACGTTCGTGCCCACCTTCACGACCAGCGTCTCGGCCGTCTCGATCACTTCACGGCGGACAAGATTCACAGGAACGGACATGGCGGAATGCGGTTGGAGAAACGGTCCTTCTCTTTCTAGTTCATCACCTCGTCGCGTGAAAGTGTGACCGGCCACGTTGGTCTCACCCTCTGACCTCGTTATGATGGAGCCTGCCTCGCTTCCTTCCAGGACGTGCACGGACGCCCGACGCCATGGCCGAGTTATTTCACGAGTGTGGCATTGCCGCGGTTTACCACCTGCCCAACCGCGAGACCAGCCGTCTGGCACCCTCGCAGGGGGCCGGTGAAACCTCGAGACTGATGCCGCGGCTGTTGTTGGACATCCAGAACCGCGGGCAGTTGGCCGCCGGGATGACCGCCTACTGCCCGGATCGCAAGCAGTTGATCGATACCCACCGGGACGTCGGCACCGTCACCGAGGTGTTCCATCTCAGCCACCCCGAGCCGGCCGAGATGTTGATGAAGAAATACGCCGGACCGGCGGCGATCGGACACGTTCGTTACGCGACCTGCGGACAGGACGACCGCAGCTACGCCCAGCCCTTTGAACGCCACCACATCCAGAAGTCGAAGTGGTTCAGCTTCGCCTTCAACGGCCAACTGGCCAACTACCCCCAGTTGCGCAAGGAAATCCTCTCGCACACCGACTTCCACCTGGCCCGGGAAACCGACACCGAAATCCTGATGCACCTGCTGTGCCAGGAACTCTCCGGTGACCAGACTCCCGATCTGCTCGACGTCCTCAGTGGTGTCACTCCCTGGCTGGACGGTGCCTACAACATCGTGTTCCTCAATGCCCAGGGAGACATGTTCGTCGCCCGCGATCCGCTGGGTATCCGCCCGCTATGCTTCGCCATCGACGGCCCGATGTTCGCGGCGGCGAGCGAAAGTGTGGCGCTCTCGCAGATCGGTTTCCACGACAAGGACATCCACAGCCTGCCCCCCGGCGGGGCGGTGATCATCCAGAACGGGGAAATCGACGTCCGCCAGTTCGCCCCCTCGCCCAAAAGGTCTCACTGCTTCTTCGAGTGGATCTACTTCGCCAACGTCGCCAGCACGCTCGATGACCGCAGCGTCTACATGACTCGCAAGGCCCTCGGGGAAGAACTGGCACGACTCGAAACCGTCCCCATCGACGACGACACGATCGTCGTCCCGGTCCCCGACACCGCCAAGGCTGCCGCCGCCTCCATGGCCTTCGAACTGGGGATCCCCTGCCTGGAAGGCCTGATGCGAAACCGCTACGTGGGCCGGACATTCATCGAGGGCACCAATCGGGCCGACAAGGCCCGTCTGAAATACACGCCGCTGCCCGAGGTGCTCCGTGGCAAGCGGGTGGTGATCGTCGAGGACACGATCGTTCGCTCGACCACGATGCGGGCCCTGGTCTCCCAGCTTCGGGAACGCGGGGGAGCCCGGGAAGTTCACGTTCGCGTCGCCTGTCCGCCGATCATCTCGCCATGCTTCTACGGCATCGACATGTCAACGATCTCGGAGCTGTTCGCACCGAAATTCATGAACGGAAACGAATTGACTCCCGAAATCGAACAGCAGATGGCCAAGAGCATCGCCGCCGACAGCCTCCGTTATCTCCCGATCGAGTCGATCTCCCGATCGATCGATCTCCCCAGCGACAGCCTCTGCCAGGCCTGCATCAATTCGCAGTACCCCACCACCGCCGGCACCGAGCTGTACCAGATCGCCCTGGGCAACGATGGCACCCCGGGGGCACGGACCTACGACACGCCCGAGCCGGTCACCACCAGGACGTGAACGGGGTTCACCACAGACGGTCAATCCGCAGCCGATGACAAGTCGTTGCGACCCACCGTGGGTCTCGCAGCTTGTGCCCGGCCTTTCGGTCCCGCTTGACAGCTGAGGTCGGGAGGCGGCCGCACTGCTCGAACCGACCGGGTCGGCTGGCCCAGCCCTGACAACGGCCGGTCAGTCGACGTCGTAGTCACGCGCCAGCCGGGCGAACTCCGTCAGGGCCGTGTCATCGATCCCGTCGGTCCAGTGGATTTCCACCGACGCCTCGGTGCCACCGACCAGTTCCTTGGCCGAGACATTGATGTGCCCGCTGCGGTCGTACCCGTACTGCACTTCGATCGGAGACCCGGCGGCCAGGCCCGAGGGCAGATCGACGACCTGGAAATCGCCGATCACCGTGCACGACTCGACGTTGCTGACCTCTCCCTCGAGCAATCGGATGTGAATCGCCCGCGGGTTGTCGGTATTGGTGACGAATCGCTGGGTGACCTGGCACGGCACCGGCGTGTTGCGGGGAATCATGATGTGGTTCCAACGCTTCTGGACATCATCACGATCGGTCACTTCCACACCCAGTGAATGCGAATTGACGTTTGAGGTGCTGATGGCTCTCAGCCTGCCGATCACCGCCTGTCCGGTCACGCCCCCGGCCCCCTCATGACGTGCCTCGAGAATGGCCGCATGAATCGCAGCCCCCTGAGCGACAGCCAATTGAGGATCGAGAATTGAACTGGGTGGCTTGCCGCCAAGTTCCTCGAGCATCGCGCGGACACCGGGCATCGCCGTCGACCCGCCGATCAGCACGATGTCGTCCAGGTCGGTGCCAGTAATTTCGGCCTGGACAAGCACCAGTTCGGTGGTGTCGCGGGTCCGCTGCAGCAGATCGGCCGTTTCGCGTTCGAAGCGGGACCGGGTCAGATCGATCGAATACTGCCGACCATCGTGAGCCAATTGCACGGTAGTCACCATCCGCGTGCTCAGATCACGCTTGGCGTCCTCGCACACCTGCAGCAACCGGAAGCCGACATCGGAGACCTCGCGAGGATCGGTCCCCCCCTGTCCGATGATGTCCTCGGCCACTGCGTCAGCCAACCGGTTGGTCCAATCCATTCCCCCCAGCATCGTGTCACCGTCGGTGGCCCGCACTCTCAGATGCGCGGCGGTGATCTCAACCAACGTCACATCGAAGGTGCCTCCACCGAGATCGTAGACCAGGATCCTCCGCGAATCGCTCGGACCGCTCTTGCCCAGAGCCCCCCGGGTCCAGGCGTACGTCAGTGCCGCAGCGGTCGGCTCGTTGATGATGTCGACCACCTCGAGTCCGGCGATCTGCCCCGCATTCCGGGTGGCCCGACGATGGAGTTCGTTGAAGTAGTACGGCACGGTGATCACCGCCCGGCGAACCGGTCCGATCCGGCTCGCGGCATCCTGCCGCAGCCGCGTGAGAATCAACGCGCTGAGGATTTCGGGGGTCAGGCGTCGATTTCCGTGTCGCAGTGCGAACCTCGGATTGCCCATCTCCCGCTTGATGGCCACAACCCGCCGTTCGGGCGGGCATTGGGCCAGGGCTGCAGCGTCCGGATCGACCTCCGCCTGGTCCGCGTCACCCAGCAACACCACCGAGGCGGTCAAGGGTGACTGGTTCGAGTTGTCGATCACCCGCGGTTGGCCGTCCTCGTCGAGCACCGCGAGAGCCGAATACGAGGTGCCCAGATCGATGCCGACAATGCGGTCACCCATTTCGCTGTCGGTAGCGGGAGGTGTCGAAGAAACGTCGGCCATCGGCTTGTCACCGTCGGGACAGGGGAGGACGAAGCAGCGACTGGGACCGCCGGCTCGCCACGTTGTCTGACACTACAACAGTTGCTTCATCTCGCGACCGCTGACATCGGTCAACCGGAACTCGCGGCCCTGGTAGCGGAAGGTCAAGCGTTCATGATCCAGCCCCAGCAGATGCAGGATCGTCGCGTGCAGGTCGTGGATTTCGATCGGATCCTCGGCAGGGTAATACCCCAGGTCATCGGTTTTCCCGACGACGCGGCCACCGCGAACGCCTCCACCGGCGAGCCAGTAGCTGAAGGCTTCCTTGTGGTGATCCCGTCCGGGAGTGGCCCGGTCACCCTGCAACATTGGCGTACGTCCAAACTCGGCACCGAAGACGACCAGCGTCTCATCCAGCAACCCCCGCTGACGCAGATCGGCGATCAGCGCCGCGATGGGACCGTCGGTGGCCCTCGTCTTCCTCGGCAGGCTGGTGCCGATCCCGCCGTGATGATCCCAGCCCTGGTCGAACAACTGCACCACCCGCACCCCCCGCTCGATCAGGCGTCGGGCCAGCAGGCAGTTGTTGGCGAAACTCGGTTTGCCAGGATCCGCTCCGTAACTCTCGAGTGTCCCGCGAGTCTCCTGTGAGAGATCCATCAGCCCGGGCACGGCCGTTTGCATCCGGAACGCGAGCTCATAATTGGCGATCCGCGTGGCGATCTCCGGATCACCCACCTGCGACAGTCGCAGGCGATTCAATCTCACCACGTCGTCGATGATCCGCCCCCGCGCTGAACGATCGACACCCGCCGGGTTCGATGCGTACAGCACCGGATCCCCCTTGGTCCGGAACCGCACCCCCTGGTGCACGCTTGGCAGAAAACCGTTTCCCCAGAGTGAGCTGCCACCGCCGGGCGTCAGGCCGGTGACCAGCACCACGTAGGCCGGCAGATCCCGCGAAAGGCTGCCCAGGCCGTAGGAGAGCCAACTGCCCAGGCTGGGGCGTCCCTGCTGGCCGAACCCCGTCTGGGCAAACACCTGCGCTGGCCCGTGGTTGAACTCGGATGTGTGGACCGTCTTGATCAACGCCACTTCGTCGGCAACTGATCCGAGACCGGGAAGCAGTTCCGACAACTCCAGGCCGCTTTCGCCGTGTCGTCGGAAAGCGAACGGCGACCCCATCAGCTTGGGCCGTTTTCCCAGGAACGCGAACCGTTGTCCCTTGAGCAATTCGGCCGGACACTCCCGGCCGTGGTGCTCCCGGAGTACCGGCTTGTTGTCGAAGAGATCCAACTGCGAGGGAGCTCCGACCATGTGCAGGAAGATCATCTGCTTGGCCCGGGGAGCCGAATGACCGGTCCGGGCATCCTGGGGTGCGGCGAGGAGTCCATCGTCGACCAGCGCACTGGCCAGGCCCGCCAGGCCCAGGCCCTGCCCCAGGAAGGCGCGACGCTGCTCGATCAGGTTGGTCTGCAAACCGGTCATTCTCGAGTGATCACCTCGTCGAGGTTCAACACGACATTGGCCACATGCATCCATGCGACCAGCGCCGCAGCTTGGTCGCTCGGCACGCTGCCGACGGCTTCCGTTCCAGGGAGCCAGGTCTTCATCAGCAATCGGGTGGTCACCGGATCCCCCGCCAACCGCTTTCTCTCGGTCTCGAATCGGTCAACCAGGATCAGGGTTTCGGCCCGGCCAGGTCGACGGCCGGTTGCCAAACGGAACATCGCCTCGACCCGGCCAGCCGGCGATCCGTCCGGACCACCAGCGGAATGCACCCTCCGAGCCAGCCCGGCGGCCGCCTCGACATAGACCGGATCGTTGAGCAAGGTCAGCGCCTGCAGCGGGGTGTTCGACTGCGACCGCGACACCGTACAGACCTCACGGCTGGGTGCATCGAAACTGACGAAGCTGGGATACGGTACCGTCCGACGCCAGTAAACATAGACGCCACGGCGGTACAGGTCCTCTCCGTGACTGGTCTTCCAGAGATTGCTCGCCACGCCAATGTGGTTCCAGACACCGGACGGCTGGACGGGAAACACCGGGGGACCATGCATCTTGTCACTGAGCAATCCCGCGATGGCCAGGGCGTTGTCCCGAATCAACTCGGCCGGCAACCGCCGTCTTGCCGCACGAGCGTACCACCGGTTCCCCGGGTCAGAAGCTCTCAACCGGCCATCCGCATCGGATCGACGACGGTAGGTGGCCGATGTCACAAGCAGCCGGTGCAGCGACTTCACACTCCATCGACGTCGGACCCACTCTGCGGCCAACCAGTCAAGCAACCCGGGGTGAGTCGGCCGCGCCCCCCGGGTGCCAAAGTCCTCGATTGTCTCGACCAGCCCTCGCCCGAACAGCTCCGCCCAGTGCCGGTTGACCACCACGCGTGCCGTCAGAGGATTGCGGCCGTCGACCAGCCATCGGGCCAGATCGAGCCGGTTGAGCGGGCGATCGGTGGAGATCGGAACGGGTGGCCAGGCAGCCGGCGTCCCGGGTCCAACAGTTTCCCCGGGGGCCAGAAAGTCACCTCTCTCGAAGATCCGAGTCTGACGCGGCCGGGGCATTTCCAGCATCACCAGCGTCGTCGCCGGTTTCAGGAGAGCCTGGACATCCCGGGCACGTTTCAGCAGCTCAGTCAGCCGAGTCCAGTCTGCAGACAGACCACGGTAGTGGTTGCGAACCCGCTTGGCCTGCTGAGTCTTGCGTTTCGCGCCGACCGCTCCGAGAGCCCGCTTCAACCAGGTGGGGGTCCCCTTTCGATCCCGCACCAGTCGCTCCCATTCGGCCTGTTCCCCATCGAGCAAAGACGCCAGTTCGCTCCGCTCAGCCTGCAACCTGAGGACTCTCCGTGAGGCGGCTGCCGCCCGAGCCACGTCACCACGAGCCCGCGGCAATTCGACCATGGCTCCGGCAAACTCCCGCTTCGAACCCTTCGCCTGGATCTCGACCCGCGTGTTGTTGAACAGGGCGAACAGGCCGTAGTACTCCCGCTGAGAAAACGGATCATACTTGTGGTCGTGACACTGGGCACATTCGATCGTGGTGCCCAACCAGACCGTTCCGGTCGTATTGACACGGTCCACGACGGCCAGCACCCGCTCCTCTTCGGGGTCCACTCCGGCCTCGACATTGGCCATCGTATTGCGATGGAAGCCGGTGGCAATTCGCTGTTGGGCCGCCGCCCCCGGCAGCAGGTCTCCGGCAAGTTGCTCGATCGTGAAGCGGTCAAATGGCAGATCGTCGTTCAGGGCATCGATCACCCAGTCGCGCCAACCCCACGCTTCGCGACGACCATCCCGCTGGTAGCCATTGCTGTCGGCAAACCGGGCCGCATCCAGCCAGGGCATTGCCCACCGCTCGCCGTACCGGGGCGACGCCAAAAGACGGTCCACCAGTCGCTCCCACGCACCCGGCCGTCTATCGTCCAGAAATGCGTCGATCTCTACGGGTGTGGGCGGCACTCCCAGCAAATCCAGAGTCACTCGTCGGACCAGGGTCTGGCGGTCGGCCGCACCCAGCGGCTGGAGCCCTTGCTTTCGCAGTCGATCCGCCACGAACGCGTCGACAGGATTCCGGACGTCCTCACCAGCGTCGGGAACCGCCACCGGACCCGGCAAACGGTAGGCCCAGTGCGGCATTTCCCCCGCTTCGGACCGACCCACCACCCCGGCCAGCAGTCCCGCGTACACGGCCAGCCAAACCGCCTTTCCGGCAATGACCGCCCACCGGTCAGACATGTATCACGCCCCCAACAGGTTGATCCACTTCAAGCCGGCCCACACGTTTCATTCCACCACAAGATCCGGTGTTGGTCCATCTCCGGTCGTGGTTGCCGGATCATCCGGGGCCATTTTTTTGGCCTCCCCGATTTCGCTGGAGACGACCGCTGTTGACGAGGCGGGGGATTCGGCGGCGGGCGACCGGGCCGACAACGTCCACGGCTCGATCCGCCCATCGACCAGGCGGAAGAAACGGTCCCCGAGTTGTTCGGCCTCGGATCGGCTGTGGGTGATGTGAACCGTGGTGACACCGGCCTCGCGTGTGACAGTGCGGACAAGCTGGTACATGTCATCACGGGTCTCTTCGTCGAGCGCGCTGAAGGGTTCGTCGAGACACAGGACGGTGGGTTGCGCCGCCAGGGCCCTTCCCAGGGCCACCCTTTGTCGCTCTCCTCCGCTCAGTCCGTCGAGGCTGCGATCCAGCAACCCGGTGATTCCCAGCCGCCCGGCCAGGTCCTCGACCCGGGCATTGACCTCGCCCTTGGGTCGACGCCGGATCTCCAGGGCGAAGCCGATCTGGTCGCGAACCACCATCGACTGAAACAGGGCTCCCTCCTGGGGAACAAATCCGATTCCACGGGCCCCGGGTTTCAGACGCGTGACATCCCGGCCATCGATGACAATCCGTCCCGAGCTGATCGGTTTCAGACCACACAGGGATTCCAGCAGTGTCGTCTTGCCACTGCCGGTGCGTCCCATCAGGATCCCGTACTCACCGACCTCCAGTGAGAATGAAACATTCTGCAACGAAAAGTTGCCGACAGTCACGTTGAGCTGCTCGACGGCAATCACCGATCACACCTCTCTTCCAGAACCGTCCGCCCGGAGGCGATCTTCTCTGTCCTACAGCCAGTTTAGCCCATCACAGGTCTCCACGGCAGGACACCGCAGACGTTTCAACCGGCTTACCCAGACTGCCCGACGGGTACATTTCGCGTCGCCACTACATCACGATCACGGACCGTTGTGAATGGAGTCGTTCCGGGATGGAGGCCGATACGAGAAACGTGTGGTCGTGCTGATGCCGCCACCTCTTCCTGTTTCCCGCACGGACATCTCGCGATGACCTCGGACGACTCCCCCGCGGCTCTCCAGCAACGCCTCGAAAACCTTGAGGAACAGCTCCGTCAGGCCCAGAAGATGAGCACGATCGGCGCGATCGCCTCATCGACGACGCACGAGTTCAACAACATCCTGACCACGGTGATCAACTACGCGAAGATGGGACTGAGGAACACCGACGAGGAGACCAGGGAAAAGGCCTTCAGCAAGATTCTCGCGGCCGGACAGCGTGCCGCCAAGATCACCACCGGAATGCTCTCCTATGCTCGCAACAGCGGCGACCGCCACGAACCGATTGACCTGGGCGAGTTGGTGACCGACCTGCTGCTGCTTGTCGAAAAGGATCTGCAGAAACACCGAGTCGGACTCGAAACTCGACTCGAGCCGGACGTCTTCGCGGCGATCAACACCAGCCAGATCCAACAGGTCCTGTTGAACCTCGTCATCAACGCACGTCAGGCGATGGACGAAGGTGGGCAGTTGACGATCACGGTGAGCCAGCACGCCGAAGACCAGATGGCCGAGATCATGGTGGCCGATACCGGCAGCGGGATGACACCCGAGACGCTCGGCCGCATTTTCGACCCGTTCTTTTCGACCAAGACCGCCGACAGCCAGGGGCAAGGGGGCACCGGACTGGGGCTGTCACTTTGCCGAGAGATCATCGAAGCTCACCAGGGACGGATCCGGGTCGAGAGCGCCGTCGACCGGGGAACCCGGTTCACTCTTCGATTCCCGCTGACCAGTTCGCCGTCCTCGGCAGCCGCCTGACCAGCGGGCCTCAGACAAGACCCGCCAGAGCCAGGATCGTCGCGGCAACGCCCAGAATTCCCAGGACGATCCACCACGTCGAACGTCCCTGCCAGGGCGAATGAAACGACGTGATCCACTCGCCACAAGACGGACACTGTTCAGCGTCCTCGTAAACATCCGCGCCGCACGAGGGACAGGAGACGGTTTCGGACCGGTCGAGGTCGTCGTCCTCTCCTCCGTCCCAGTCAATCTCGTCATCCCAGTCGTCGATCATCAGCAACAGTCTCGAGACGGATGCATCTGCCCGGATCGCTAGGGCCCCAGCAGGCTGTTCAGCCTCCTGCGATGATACGCCAATCGCTCATCGGCTGTCATCGCCGAGAAATCCGGCGGAGACTCCGTCAGCGCTGTCGCATCCGATGACACGACCGGCGGCGGCGCGGCCGCGGTGGACCCATCGGGGGCCGCCATTGGCGGCAAGCTGATTGTCGTCTCGCTGCCCCCGTAGCTCATCACCCCGGTTTCGAGCACCAGATCATCCTCGAGAGACCGTCGCGGGGCGATCCCCAGCTTCTCGAGCACGGCATGATAGGCCCGCACCGCCTCGATGGGGTCCAGTTCCCCATCGACGATCAGCCTCAAGAACCGTACGAACGCCAGCTGGTTTTCGGCGTTGTTGATCTTGCGTCCGAACAACGCCACCCGGGCCCCGTACTTCTGGGCCTCGTGAATCAACTGGAACGCATCTCGCGTGGTGCCGGCTGATCCACCGAGAATGCCGATCACAAGGCTCGGATCGTAGTTGACCAGTTCCTCGGTCGCCTGAGGGCCATGGTAGACCATTTTCAGGAACAGCGGGCGAGCCGAACTGGTGACACCCGCCAGCGTCCGAGCGATCAGGTCGTTGATGAATCCCGGCAATACGTCCGGCGCAACGCAATCGGCCTGGTTCGGATCAAAGACCTCAAGAAAGTGCCGAAACCCCTTCCGCTCGGCCTCATCCCGAAATGACCGGTACGCCTCGATCGTCTCCAGGTCGTCATCACGATTGTTGGCAAAAGTGACCGAGTAGAGTCCGAGGTCCGCGCCGGTGGTCCGCTCTTGGACCTCGCAGTCGAGATGTCCACACTGGATGTGATCAATCGAAGCCGACCGAAACGGCTTTGAAGCGGCTTCGTGGATCCGGCCGCCACGGACAACGTGGATGTCGGTGGTGTCATTGGCCCGCACCGCCGCCGTCACCTCCGAATCGTCGAACAGCCGACGACGAATCGTCAATTCCTCGTTGGTCGATGCCGACATCAGCATGATGTCGACCAACCCGGCCTCGACAATCTGCTGCATCTGATCGCGGTAGTCGGCCAGCGACCGGAATCCGAGTTCGCCATCGTGACGTTCCGGCGATCGTCCCGGCGCGCCCATTCCGAAGGCCATGTCCGCATCTTTGGCATCGGCCAGGATGAACTCACGGCTGCCTGAAGGGTCAGCCTGGATCGCTGCCAGCTTTCGGTCGAGCGACTTGGAACAGGGTGTGGTCATCTCGAATTGATCTCCGGGTTCGTCCCCCCGACGGGGACCGGGGTGCCGAGGGTTACTGGGACAGGGCCGCCATCACCTGATCGGTGATGGCAGAGACGAGTTCATCAGCCGGCTCCGGGTTTCCCCCACCCGTACCCAACGCGTCTGCGGTCGCCGGAGCCTGCAGGTAACCGGGGAACGTCGGAGCCGGTGGGAAGGCCTGCGCGGTGAGTGGTGCCCCACCGTAACCGTCGATGAATGCGGTGTTGCCGCACAGGTCACAGTCGTCGTTGTGGAATCGCGGATCGTCGAAACCGAGCCGCTTCTTGAGGTCGAGCAATTCGCGGGTTTGACGCTCGTCGAAGTAGTTCACGTTGCCCAGTTGCTTGGCCAGCAGCAGGATCCGGCAATAGGAGTCCAGGATCTCTGTCTTCCAGTAAGCGTCGACCAGGTCCTTGCCGAAACTGACTGTCCCGTGGCTGGCCAAGATGATCGTGCTGGAACCTTTCAGGAACGGGATCACCGTGTCGGCAAAATCCTGCCCACCGGGCGTCTCGTAAGGAGCCAGCGGGACCTCGCCCATGAACACCTCCACCTCGGGAAGCACACACTGGGGAATTGGCTCACCGGCAACGGCGAACGCGGTCGCGTGCGGCGGATGGCAGTGAACAACGGCCTTCACGTCCGGACGGTGCTTCATGATCGTCAGGTGCAACAGCACCTCGCTGGTCCGCCTGCGACGTCCGGCGATCTGGTTGCCCTCCATGTCGACCGCACAGATGTCCTCAGGTTCCATGAACCCCTTGCAGATCATCGTCGGCGAGCAGAGCACCTCGTTCTCACCAACGCGGATCGAGATGTTTCCGTCGTTGGCCGCGGCGAAACCCTTGTCGTAGACCCGCCGCCCGATCTCGCAGATCTCTTCTTTCAGCGAACGATCGTGAATGCCTCGGCCCCATTGTGTATCGGTCATCGAATTCTGTGTCCTTCTTCGAGTTGCTCGTTCTTCGGTTGGTTGACTCTGTCTTGCTGGTGCCTACACGAATTCAACGCTGTCCAGGATGGCGGTGTTGTAGGCGTCGATGGGCTTGAGTTGAGGTCGGAACGGGTTCGACGCCTCGGGCCCCTCGGCGACGGCAATCCTGGCGCCATGGCCGGCCCTCTGCTCGTCCAGCAACACCAGCGATTCACCACGACCGTCTTGCTTGCCGTCAAGGCCGGCGGCAGACAGTGGCACGGCAATCAGCCAGGTGGCTCCCACCAGGCTCGGATGGCAGGTCGACAACGTCACATTGCCTATCACTTCGGCGACCCGCATCAGTTGGTTCTCCAGTCCGGACGTTGAAGGAATTCCATGGGTTTCCTCTTCATGATTTTCCGTTGGGCCAGTCGATCGGCGACTCGGGTGGAGCCGCCGTCAGGCAGATCTCCACGATCTGCCGCGACATCCAGGTCCCGACCGCCAGGGGACAGGCGACCACCAGGTTGGCGCCCAGTCGTTCGAGCACTCTGGACGCCTCACCGACGTCACTGACGACCGCCCCACGCACCTCCGGCCGCCGGTTGGCCAGGCAGGCCAGGCGATGAGGATCGGTCGAGAGCACCACGACGCCGGCTGAGATGTCACCCGACAGCCAATCGTGCAATCGCGAAACAGCCTCATGGATGCCCTCGGATCGCTCGGACACGTACCCGTTCAGAACCGGCACATCCGGGTCAGCCAGCAACAGTTTCCAGTCCGCCGGCACCGGTTGCGAATCTCTCGCAGCCGACACTTTGGCGTCGACCGTGACGGTCAACTCATTTTTCTCGACAAGCTCTTGGGCCGTGGGTGTCAGGATCGCACCGGCGGAGATCCTCACCAGGCGAACCTCCGGGGAGATTCGTCCAGCGAGCAGTTCGCCCGTGACAATCAACTCGCGGCAGATGATCTCGTTGACGACCTCCTCGGCCGGACCCGCCGGCTCGGAAAGACCGGCCTCCAACCGCCGCTCGACGGCGGCGACGATCTGTTCAACGAGATTCGGATCAGAGGGCATTCGCCGGCAGGTCCATGAAACAGCGGGAGGAGAGGCTCTGGCTGAAGGTCAGTCGTTGATGATTCCGATGATGGCCCAGCGGGCCGGTGCCGTGTCGTCGTTGAGCAGTTTCCGGACCGAGCGGCCGTCGCTGGTCATCAACACCCGGTCCCCATGCCGGCTGCCGACGGCGTCGATGACCACCATCGGGTCTCCTTCCGCAGCAGATCCGGCATCAAGGGGTTGCACGAGGATCAGGCGTTGGGCCTCCAGAGAGGCGTGCTTGACGGTGGCCGTGGTGCGACCGATGACTTCACCCCAACGCATCAGATGACCCTCAGAGCGTCGACCATCGCGCACCGACGTTGCCTCGTGAAGGTCAGCGGATTGGTGACACCTTCTCCAGTCGGAGTAGCGATGCTGTAGGAGAGATAGCCTTCTCCTCCGAGGCCCAGACCCGCCATGGATGGCCCGTTCTTGATGAACAGCGTCGTGTTCATCGCCCGGCCCATCTCGGTCATCGTCCGAACGTCCCGCGAGTGGATCAGGCTTGTGTGCCCAAACCCGTGCTCGGCCTCCAGGCACAACTCGATCCCCTCGGCGGCATCTCGACAACGAACGAACGGAACACATGGCATCATCTGTTCCTCGGGAACAAACGGGTTGTCTGTGCCGGTCTCCCCGTAAAGGATCTGGGTGCCATGGGGGACCTTGACTCCGATCTTCTCGGCCAGAACCTCGGCGTCGACGCCGACCAGGTCGCGATTCAGCACATGGTGACCTCCGGCTTCGGTCGGCGGCGAAAAAGCCAACTTGGCGAGTTGATCCATCTGATCGGTCGAGAGCCGGTGGCCCCCGTTGTTCGAGACGGCCTCCATCAGCGGATCGAAGATCGATTCGACCGCGAAGACCTCCTTCTCACCGATACACAACAGGTTGTTGTCGTAGGCCGCCCCCTTGATGATCGAGGCGGCGGCATTGTCCAGGTCGGCGGTCTGATCGACCAGTACCGGAGGATTTCCCGGGCCGGCCACGATGGCCCGTTTGCGACTGGCCAACGCGGCCCGAGCCACTCCCGGACCGCCGGTGACCACCAGCAGCCGCACGCCACGGTGCTCGAAGATGGCATTGGCCGTCTCGAGCGTCGGTTCCCTGACGATCGTCACCAGATTCTCGATCCCGATCGCATCCTTGATCGCCCGGTTGAACCGTCTCACACCCTCACAGGCAATTTTCGCCCCCGACGGATGAGGATTGACGACCAGGGTGTTGCCGGAGGCAACCATGTTGACGACGTTTCCGGCCAATGTCGGCAGCGAATGGGTGACGGGGGTGATGGCTCCGATCACTCCGAACGGTGCGTACTCGGTCACGGTCAGGCCCCGGTCACCCGAAAGCGCGTCACTGCGGAGAAACTCGGTGCCGGGAACCAGCTTGATGATCTGCAGCTTCTCGATCTTGTGATCGAGCCGGCCGATGCGGGTTTCTTCGAGTTCGGCCCGCCCCAATTCGTCACACTGCGTGGTGCAAATCCGTACCACGCAGGCGATCGCCTTGGCCCGGTCTTCGATCCGCTTCTGTTGCAACTGCTCGAACGCCCTTGAGGCGGCGTCGACGGCGTCATCCACCCTCGAAAACACGCCCCAGTCTCCGTCGGCCGATGGAGCAACCTCGGACGCGGCCGAGTTACGACCACCCAGTTGAGACAGGACTTCTTCCACCACCGTACGAACGACCTGTTGATTGGCTTGGATCATCAAGAGACCTCTTCTCTTTTGCTGGCTATCTGTTTCGAATTCTGTTGACGCATCCCGGCTTGTGGATCCGGGCTCGATTTCAGTTGGGAATCGGTACCGTGTGATTTCCGACATGGACCTGATCGACGATGCCGACGATCGCCGCATCAATCGGGAGTTTCTCTGTCTGTTCGGTGAACCGGGCACTGGATCCCTGAACGCACAGCACGACTTCTCCCTCGCCGGCCCCGACCGTATCGACGACGATGAAGGTGCGGCCTGTGGAATTGAGTTTCGCCCGTGCCTTGTCGTTGAGCCGCAACGGCTCGACGATCAGCAGCTTCTGCCCGACCATCGACTCAACCTTTTGGCTCGATACGATACTGCCGGTGATTCGTGCCATGAACATCGCCGTCGATCTCCTCACCGTTCCCCGGTTTCACGCTCCGTCACTCACCAGCTCGGCCGCCTGCCGGGCCACAATCAGTTCCTCGTTGGTCGGCACCACCCAGGTCGCCGTGCGACTCCCTGGAGCGGTGATTTCCGCTTCACCGACGGCTGCCGCATTGGCCTCCTCGTCGATCGACAATCCGCACCAGTCCATGTCACGACAGACCTCCGAACGGATGCGGACGCTGTTTTCACCGATCCCGCCGGTGAACACGACCGCATCAGCTCCGCCCAGCACCGCCATCTGTGACGCCAGGTACCCCCGAATGGCCAAGACGAAATGGTCCACGGCCAGCGCCGCTCCGGAGTGTCCCTCTGCAGCGGCCTGCTCGAGATCCCGCAGGTCACCGCTGAGACCACTCAGGCCCAGGAGTCCGCTCCGGGATGCCAGATCATCGAGAAGTTCCTCGAGTCCTTTGCCGGTGGCGCGCATCAGGACCGGCAACGCGAACGGATCGAAATCGCCGACCCGGTTGTTGTGAGGCAGTCCGCTCTGCGGACTCATCCCCATGCTCGCGGCCCTGGAGACACCGCCATCAATCGCCGCCAGAGAACTGCTGCCTCCCAGGTGACACGAAACGACCTTCAGGTCCTGCTGGCCAGTCAGTTCGGACATTCGGGTGGCAATGTAACGGTGGCTGGCTCCGTGGTACCCCCACCGCCTGACCCCCAACTCCTGCCACTCGGCCGGAACGGCGTAGGCCCGCTGTGCGTCCGAAATGGTCTCGTGGAAGCCCGTTTCCAGAGCCGCCACCAGTGGGATTCCGGGAAAGGCCGACGTCAGCTGGCGCATCGCCTCGACATAGGGCGGGTTGTGTGCCGGTGCCACGTCGGCCAGGGATTCCATCCGCTCCAGCAATCCCTCATCGACCAGCCGGACACCGGAGAGTTCGGCAGCGAAGACCGCCTTGAACCCAATGGCCGCCACGTCCTCGACACTGCCCAGGCATCCCGTTTCCGGATGAGTCAGTGCATCAAGGCACAGGCCCACCGCAACGGCGTGGTCGGCAACCGACTCCGTCGACTCGACCACATGGTCCCCGATCTCCATCGACACGACCCCACCTTCACCACCGATGCGGTCGATCGCACCACGGGCGAGCTGGTGTTCACCGTCGAGGTCGTACAGCCGGAACTTGAAGCTGGTCGACCCGAGGTTGGCGACAAGTACTTTCATGGTTCGGTCCTTCGAACCTCCCGTTTCAAGACACGATTCAGGAAACAAACAACTCGACAAGCCCATCGCTGGGCCGGGAAATCACCTGGGAGGAGACGAGTTCGCCGACGGCCGAAGCCGCCTGGGATCCGGCATCCACCGCCGCACGCACGCTGCCGGTATCACCTTCGACAATCGAGGTGACCCATCCGCCACCGAGCGAGATGCAAGCCACGACGCTGACGTTGGCCGCCTTGACCATCGCGTCGGAGGCTTCTACGTGAGCCACCACGCCCCTGGTCTCCACCATTCCAATCGATTCACTACTCATGAGAGCATCTCTCCGAAAGGCCCCTCGGAAGGGCACCTGTTTGACTTGCCGGTGCATGTCCGGACTCGTCCCCTTGACGATCACGGCCAGCCGCCGCAGACCACGGGGCTGCCCGAACCACCGAAGGCCGAACTAGTCGCCGGTGGGCAACATCGCGTTGAGTTCCTCGTGCGGGCGAGGAATCACCTGCACGCTGACCACCTCGCCGACCTTGCTCGCGGCACTGGCCCCGGCATCAACGGCCGCCTTGACCGCCGCCACGTCACCGACCACGAAGCCCGTCACCAGGCCACCACCGACCTGTCGCCAGCCGTTCATCTCGACATTGGCGGCCTTGAGCATCGCGTCACACGCTTCGATCAATCCGACCAGGCCTCGGGTTTCAATCATCCCCAACGCTTCCATTTTCTTGGCCATCTCTCAAATCTCCTACTTCTCTTCTCAGGATGTGGATCGAACGGCGACACTGCCGTCCGTCTCTTTGGTTGTTCGGTTGTTTGTCTGACCTGCCAACTCGGCCCGCATGTCACCCGTGGCAAGCACACGGGTTCGACTTCTGCAACTCCACTTTCTCGGCCGCCGACAGGTTCACGGCGTTCCCCTCGTCGGTGTCGATGTGAACCTCCAGCCGAATGTCCTCCCCGGCCCTCACCACCATGTCCTCGAGAACCGTTGTGCAACCCGCAGACTCGATCCGCAGTTGCATCGACTCGCCAGCCTCGACGCCGTAGTGAGCCAAGTCCTCGGGCCCCATGTGCACGTGCCGCATTGCCCGGATCAGCCCCGACTCCAGCTCGACCACTCCGGCCGGACCGACAAGCAGGCAACCCGGCGTGTCGTGATGGTCGCCACTGATCCGCACCGGCAGATCCAGGCCCAGGAAGATCCCGTCGGTGAACGAGAGTTCCACCTGCGTGGCTCCCCGGCAGGGACCCAGCACGCGGACACTCGGCAGCATCCGCCGACGGGGTCCGACCACCGACACTGTCTGGTGAGCCGCGTAGTACCCCTCCTGGTACAACTCGCGATCTACTTCCAGCTCGGCACCGGGCCCGAACAGGACCTCCAGATGTTCCTGCGACAAATGGGCATGGCGAGCCGAGACATTGACGATCAGCGGATTGGGAGCTCCATCGGGGGAGGCGGCCACCCGGGGAGTCCCCCCCGTATCGCCCTGGCGGCGCAGCACCTCCCGCACCAACTTCTCGATCTCGATTCGGCCCAGTTCTGCTGGTATCTGTGTCATCATCGTCATCCGGTCTGTTCCACCATTTCTGTCACCGGGTCCTCAGTCGGTTCCGGCTCCACAACTGTCAGGCACACTCCAAGTGACTCGATCCTGTCCCGCCACTCGTGACTGATGCCTCCGTCAACGACCAGGTGGTCGATCTCTTCGAGAGGGCAAAGCCTCGCGAGGGCCGCGTGTCCCAGTTTTCCACTGTCAGTGACCACGATCACTTCCTCGGCCGAATCCATCATGGCCCGCTCCGTCTCGACCAGCAGCGCGTTGCTGTTGAACAGGCCTCGCTCGGTAATCCCCCCCACGCTCATGATCAGTCTCCGCGCGTGGATCCGTCCAATCGCCTCCACGGCCAACGCCCCCAGCGCAACACCCGTCTTGGGATAGACAAAGCCCCCGATCTGGATCAGCTCGATCTTGGGCTGGTTGAGCAACACGTTGACGATCGGCAACGAGTTGGTGACCACCTGCAGTGACTTGCCCTGCAATTGCCTGGCCACCTCCAGGGTCGTCGTCCCCCCGTCCAGAAGCACCGTCTCACCCGAACCGATCAATTCCGCAACTGTCCGAGCCACAAGCTGCTTTTGGGGCCGCGCCCTGTGCCGACGGTCATCAAAATCGGTCAACGATTCACCGACGTAGGCTGCTCCTCCACGAGTCCTCCGAATCTGTCCGTTTCTATCAAGATTTTCCAGATCACGTCTTATTGTGGATTCGCTGACACCCACCTCAGAAACCAGGTCCTGCAGCGCAGAAAATCCTTTCATTTCAATGATTTCAAGGATCTGGCTCCGCCGTTGATCAACCAACATCTCTCGCCCTCATCTCGCGAGCGTGACTACTAATTACCCAAATTGACAGAACAAATGGGCAACTTCAATCACTTTCTGTCAGTTTACGTCATATTTTTCCACGCAGAACGGGGCTCGGAGCCTCAGGCTGCTGGCTGTCACGCGGAGGATCAGTCGACCTGGAGCCGGCCGTCGGCAAGCCGCAGCCTGCCACCGGCGAACAGGCGGATCGCCTCTGGGTAAGCCTCGCATTCGGCCGCGAAAACCCTGGCTGCAAGGTCATCGGCCGAGTCACCATCCTCAACGGCAACCACCTTCTGGAGAACGATCGGACCGTGGTCGTACTCGTTGTCAGCAAAGTGCACAGTGCAGCCACTGACTTTCACGCCCCGTTCGATCGCCGCCTGGTGGACGTGATGCCCGTAGAATCCCTGGCCGCAGAACGCAGGGACCAGCGAAGGGTGAATGTTCATCACCCTCAGGTGAAAGTCCTCGGGAACAACAACCAGCGACAGGAACCCGGCCAGCACGACCAGGTCGGCACCCGCCTCACGGCTCACCGAAAATGCTGCATCACTCCAGGCCGCCGCCGACGAGAATTCTCGTCGAGGCAGCGTGTGCGATTCCACTCCCGCCTCCGTGGCCCGATCAACTCCTCCCACCCCGACCCGATCCGAGACCACGACCGCGACTTCCGCATCGAGTTCCCCGCGGTTGATCGACTCGAACAGGTTGACCAGTGTCCGGCCGCCGCCGGAAAGAAACACCGCCAGCCGGACGGGACGGTCGAGTGGTCCAAACAGCGTCTCCACGTCTACGTCTCCTCTACCACCTCGTCGGATTCCCGATTCTCCACCACCTGCATCTCCTCCGTGCCACTCTCCCATGCGAACGACTCGGGTGTCTCGGAAGCCCGTTGCATCCGTCTCCGCCTGTCCTCGCTCCGGTTTCTCCAGACAAACCATCCGATCGGAAGTCCGAACACCACCATCCCGGCCGCCAGCACCACCGGCAGGGATCGGTCCAGATCTCCAGGACTGGGAGGCCTCCACTCGAGTCGACCACCAAGCACCAGCGGAGCGAACCGGTACGCGTCGGCGGCCGGGTACCCGTACATCTTGAAGAAGTAACCGCTGCCCGAGACACCGTTGACCAGCACCGGCCGGTTGGCCGCCTTGAGTCGCCGGACCTCCTCCAGGAGCTCCGGTGGAACCGAGGTCATCACCAGCACCGTCGGATGCTGCTGGCTGTCGGAAGTGAACAGCCAAGCCTCGTAGAGCGTCTGGATGCCGTAGGGATTTTCTCCGGCGGGCATCTCCACCAGTTTCCTCAAGTGCCCCCGCAGCGTCACCGGTTTCCCAAGGTAGACCTCCGGACGCCGGACGTTCTCGTACAGGTCCACGAAAACCGGGAACTCCTCGACCGGCAATCGCCGCACCGCAGCCCGCCCGGACGCCTTCTGCCTGGCCGCCAGGAATCTTGCCGCCGCCCGGCGAAGTGTTTCCGGATCCACACGGCGAGCATGATCCAGCACACGGTAGTAAGCCGCCGACTCCCCGGCGCGGATTCCTCGGGAAATCAGACTGCCCTCGGGAACCAGCACCGGCCGAAACACCTCCGGATCGATCAGCGCCGCCGGAGCTGCCTCGGCCCGGGATCCGTCAGCCCTTCCTGCCGGTTCGGCCGGCGGCACGGCGACCGCCGTCGCTGCAAGTCCGACGATCACCACGACGATTGACGCGTAAAGGGGCATGGTTGGCACGACCCGTTGTGACCCGATGAACGACGCGGGCATCCTAGCGGTCGTCGTCCCGGTCGACAACGGGCCACTCATCGCCGACCTGCGGTTCGTCCCCAAAACATCGCCATCCTCACAGAATCGGTCTCGACCTCAAACGCCTGCTTGTGATAGTTTCCCCGCCCTCGCCCAACGGGCGGGGTTTCCATTATCCGAGTGATTCCGAGAGCGAGCGGCAAGGAGGCCGTCGTGAGCTGGGGACATTCGCCCAAGCCGCCGTCAAGACATTCATCCGATCCCACTCCCCACCAGTCCGATGCGGATGGGGACCTGTCAGCTGGACTGAAGGTCCAGATCCGCTGGCTGATACGTCGGGATATGCCCGAGGTGTTGGAGATCGAGCGAGCGAGTTTCGAGCAACCGTGGACCGAGGAGGACTTCCTCGGACATCTCCGCCAACGGAACTGCATCGGCATGGTCGCCGAGCACAACCAGCGGATCGTGGGATTCATGATCTACGAGTTGCATAAGGCACGCCTGCAACTGCTCAACTTCGCCACGAGTGTCGACTTCCGACGCCTGGGAGTCGGCCTGCAGATGGTCGCCAAGCTCGTCGACAAGCTCTCCCAACAACGCCGACAGGAGATCCTTCTGGAGGTCAGGGAATCGAATCTCCAGGCGCAGTTGTTCTTCAAAGCCCAGGACTTCCGGGCCGTCCGTGTGCTCAGGACGCACTACGACGACACGACCGAGGACGCCTACGTGATGCGGTACCGCCTGTATGAAACCGCGGCCGACACGATTCCGTTCCAGCCGCAAAACCGCATCGACTTCTACAACGACGCGGCCTGACCCCAACTTTGACTGGCACGTCGCGTTTCAGCCGGTATCCTCCTCGGGATGCCCTCCGCTTCCCTCCGTGAGTCGATCGTGCTCGAAGGGGTCCGGGTCCATAACCTCCAGGACCTCTCGCTCGAAATCCCTCTCAATCGCCTGGTCGTCGTCACCGGCATCAGTGGCAGCGGCAAGAGCAGCCTGGTTTTTGAAACCCTGGCGGTGGAGGGTCGGCGACGGTACATCGAGACGCTCTCTCCCTCAGCCCGTGGATTGCTCGAACGACTCGACCGGCCCGACGCCGACCGAATCGAGTCGGTGCCACCGACAATCGCCATTCGCCAGGGCACCAGCCGTGCGGGTGCCCGTGAGACGGTGGGCACGACGACAGAGATCCATGACTTGCTGACGCTGCTGTTCGCACGGATCGGCACCATCGTCTGTCCCGAATGCGAGATCTCCGTCGAATCGTCTACGGTCGACTCGATCGCCCAGACCCTTGTGGACCTCCCTGATGGACTGAGATTCCAGGTCGCGTTTGAGGTGGCCGCCCACGAGCCCGACAGGGAGCAGCAACGTCCACAACTGGCCGAGGAGGGGTTTCGCCGCCTGGCGGTCGTTGATGAGGACAGTCGGAACCGCAGCGTCGTGGATCTCGACGACGTCGACGATGACCGGCTCGAAACCGCCTGGGTCATCCTCGACCGGCTCACCACGGGGACCGCTGACCGAAGCCGGATCGAGGAAAGTGTCGAGCAGGCAATCGGCTACGGAGATGGCCGCTGCCTGGTGCTGCTGGCCGATCCGAACTCCACCCCTTCGAACCGACAGGTCACCCTCGACGGGAGCCCCTGGAGTGTCACGGCCTGGTCGACGGGCACCGCCTGCAGTGGGTGCCAACGACGGTTCGCCAGACCCGAGCCCCGGCTGTTCAGTTTCCACAGCCCGCTGGGGGCCTGCCCCTCTTGCCGCGGTTTCGGGAGTGTCCCGGTCATCTCGTTCGCCAAACTCGTCCCCGATCCCCGTCTGAGCCTCCGCGAGGGAGCCATCGTGGCCTGGACCACACCGGCCTACTCCCACGAACTTGACGAGTTGATTGCCCTGTCGGCCGACTACGACATCCCGGTCGACGTGCCATTCTCGGAACTCTCTCCTGAACATCTCTCGCTGATAACCCACGGAGTGCCCGAACGCGACTTTGGAGGACTTGATGGGTTTTTCGACTGGCTCCAACGGCACCGTTACAAGCTCTCGGTCCGGGTCTTGCTCAACCGTTGGCGGGCCTACGACACCTGCACCGCGTGCAACGGAGCTCGCTTGCAACCCGACGCCCTGGCGGTGCACCTGCCCGACCCTGACGGCTTTCCCTCCGAAATCTCCACGATCGATGGTCTCTCGGCAATGCCGGTCGCCGGTCTGAGAGAGGCACTGACCGGCTACCGGGACCACCCGGGAGACCTCCCCGACGATCTTCGGCACACCGTCCTGGATCCCCTGCTCGCTCGGCTCGACTGCCTCCATCGGACCGGGCTGGACTACCTGACCCTGGACCGCCCCCTCCGCACACTTTCCGGCGGAGAAGCTCGCAGGGTGCTGCTGACACAGGCACTCGGATCGGACCTGGTCAACACGCTCTATGTGCTCGACGAACCTACCGCCGGCCTGCACGCCGAGGATGTCGAGCGGCTACTGGAGGTGATCACTGAGCTGGTCGAGCGAGGCAACAGCGTGGTGATGGTCGAACACGACACGGCGGTCGTCACCGCGGCCGACCAGGTCATCGACATTGGCCCGGGAGCCGGGCGAGACGGTGGACGACTGGTCTTCCAGGGCCCTCCCGAAGATCTGTCCTCCTGCGACGATTCCCTGACCGGCGGTCACCTTTGCGGGCGGCTTCCCGAAACATCCGGTGACCCGAGATCACCTTCGGAACCGGCAGCATCCGAATTGGGCACGATCACGCTCGGAGGCGCCACCCGGAACAACCTGGTGGGAATCGACGTGTCGTTCCCCCTCGGAAAACTCGTCGCCGTCGTCGGTCCCAGTGGCAGCGGCAAGAGCAGCCTCGTTGAAGAGACACTCCATCCGGCTCTGTGCCGTGCACTGGATCAGCCGATCCCCTCAGAACTGCTCGGCATCGCATGCTGGGATTCGCTCCACGGGCACGAGGAAATCGAACAGGTCCTGCTGGTCGATTCGTCACCGATCGGCCGATCGGCCCGGTCGATCCCCGCCACCTACCTCAAGGCATTCGACGACATCCGCCGTCTGTTCGCGGGAACGGCCGAATCCAAGCAAAGGGGCTACACGGCCCGGCAGTTCAGTTTCAACACCGCCGGAGGCGGTCGTTGTGACATGTGCGGGGGCACCGGAGAAATCGAAGTCGACATGCAGTTCCTGGCCGACATCCGCACAACCTGCCCCGAGTGTGGAGGACGCCGTTTCGGCCGTGAGGTGCTGGAAGTGACCCACCGTGGCCGATCGATCGCCGACGTGCTCGAAATGACTGTCGACGAGGCTTTCGGTTATTTCCGGGGCGAAAACCGGATCCGACGCCGACTGCAGCCGCTCCGTGAAGTTGGCCTCGACTACCTGCCGCTCGGCCAGCCCACCACGACGCTCTCGGGAGGAGAGTCCCAGCGACTGAAACTGGCGTCGTTTCTCTCGGCTGGAGCCACGCGGCGGACACTGTTCCTGCTGGACGAACCGACCACTGGACTGCACCCGGCCGACGTCGAGACCTTGCTCGGATGCCTGGACACGCTGATTTCCGTCGGCCACACGGTGGTGGTCATCGAACACCACCTCGAGCTGATTGCTCGAGCCGACCACGTGATCGAACTGGGTCCCGGTGGCGGACCCGACGGGGGACGTGTGGTCGCGGTCGGCACGCCTACTGAACTCGCCTCGCACGCCGACTCGGTAACAGGTCGACACCTGGCGTGTTACAATCGGCGGTCCCGCAAGGTCGCGAAGTAGCGTGGCCCGGCGGGAGCCGCCGTTTCGGCTTGGACCGTTAAAGGAGTGACGATGTCCGACTCACCCCCGTTCGCGCACCTGCACTGCCACTCGCACTACAGTCTGCTCGACGGCGCCAACCGCATCCCGAACCTGGTCGCCAAGGTCAAGGCCGACGGGATGAACGCGCTGGCCCTGACCGACCACGGCAATCTCTTCGGAGCCGTGCAGTTCTACAACGAGTGCCGCAAGCAGGACATCAACCCGGTACTCGGTTACGAAGCCTATGTCGCCCCCGGCCACCGCACCGATCGGACACCTTCGAAGAACAAGGAGGCCTCCTACCACCTGACCCTGCTGGCCCGCAATCGCACCGGCTTCCAGAACCTGATGGCGCTCTCGTCACTGGCTTACCTGGAGGGCTTCTATTACAAGCCACGGATCGACAAGGAAATTCTCGAAGCCCACAGCGAGGGCCTGATCTGTCTCTCTGGCTGTGCCTCGAGTGAACTCTCGCACCACATCCTCGCCGGGCGTGACGACCAAGCGGCCGAGCTGGTCAGCTGGTACCAGAAGGTCTTTGGCGAGAACCTCTACCTCGAGATCCAGAATGCCGGATTGCGGATTCAGCAGGAGTGCCTGGTTGGAACCGTCGATATCTCCCGCCGAGCCGGGATCCCCCTGGTCGCCACCAACGACTCGCACTACCTCGACCGCGACGACGCCGAGGCGCACGACGTCCTGTTGTGCGTCAACACGCGAACAGTCATCTCTGATGAACGACGAATGCAGCTGGAGGGCAACGAGTTCTTCGTCAAATCGCCCGAGCAGATGTACGAAGCGTTCCCCGAACACCACGAGGCGGTGGCCCTGTCTCAGCAGATCGCCGATGGAGTGGACATCGACCTCGATTTCTCCACACGGCACTTCCCCGTATTCCATACACCTGACGACAAAAGCGACACGGTGTACCTGAGGGAACTCTGCGAGGAACGGCTCGACTGGCGTTACTCCGACCAGGTCACGCCCGAGGTCCTCGAACGTCTCGACGACGAGTTGCGGATCATCGAGGAGATGGGTTACTCGAGCTACTTCCTGATCGTGTGGGATTTCGTCCGTTTCGCGATGGAAGAGGACATCCCCTGCCAGGCCCGCGGATCGGCCTGCGGATCACTGGTCGCTTTCCTGCTGGGACTCAGCAACGTCTGCCCATTGAAGTACGACTTGCTGTTCGAGAGGTTCCTGGACCCGAGTCGAAACGAACCGCCCGATATCGACATCGACTTCTGTCGTGACCGTCGTCAACTGGTGATCGACTACACCAAGGAGAAATACGGCGAGGCGAACGTGGCCCAGATCGGGACCTTCGGTACGCTGAAGGCCAAGGCGGCCATTCGGGATGTCGGCCGCGCCCTGGATGTTCCGCTTTCCCGGGTCGACGAGATCGCCAAGATGGTGCCCGACACGCTGGGCATCACCATCGAACAGGCGCTTGAGGAAAGCCCCGACCTCGACGAGCAGTACAACGCCGACCCCCAGATCAAGCGGCTGCTCACGATCGCGATTCGTCTCGAAGGACTGGCCCGCAGCGCCGGCACACACGCGGCCGGCGTGGTGATCGGCAAGGAAGCTCTCGAGAAATACGTGCCCCTCCAGAGGATCACCGGCAAGGAGGACGTGATCACCCAGTGGCGGGACAAGGACGTCGAACAGGCCGGATTGTTGAAGATGGACTTCCTCGGGCTCCGCAACCTCTCCATCCTGGACAAGACCGTCAAGAACGTCAGTTCGACACACGGTACCCAGATCAACCCGATCGAACTGCCTCTCGACGACGAGGCGACCTACGCGTTGCTCCAGCGAGGGGAAACCAAGGGCATTTTCCAGCTCGAAAGTGCCGGCATGCGTGACCTGTTGACCAAGATGCGTCCCGACTGTTTCGACGACATCATCGCCACCAGTGCGCTCTACCGCCCGGGGCCACTCGAGGGCGGGATGGTGATGACCTACGTCGACGTCAAGCACGGTCGTGAGCCGGTGCCGACGGTGCACCCGATCGTCGACGAACTGCTCGCCGAGACCTACGGAGTGATGGTCTACCAGGAGCAGGTGATGCGGATCCTCAACCGCGTCGGCGGCATCGAACTTTCCAGTGCGTACCGTTGCATCAAGGCGATCAGCAAGAAACAGATCGACGTGATGCAGCGTTTCCGTGAGGAATTCGTCGCGGGCGCCGGAACCCGTGACCTGCCCGAGGCCCAGGCGGTCGAACTCTTCGACATGATCGAAAAGTTCGCTGGATACGGATTCAACAAGTCTCACTCGACCGCCTACGGGGCGGTCGCCTACCAGACTGCATATTTCAAGGCACACTTCCCTGTCGAGTTCATGGCAGCGCTGCTTTCCTGCGAAATGGAAGACACCGACCGGATCGCCGACCACATCGACGATTGCCGCCGGATGCAACTCGATGTGCTCCCCCCCTGTGTGAACCACTCGGAAGTCGAGTTTCAGGTAGAGAATGGCGGGATCCGTTTCGGACTGGCCGCGATCAAGGGCGTGGGAGCCTCCGCTGTCTCGGCGATCGTAGCCGCAAGGAAATCCGGCGGACCGTTCCGCGACATCTTCGACCTGACCGAACGAGTCGAACCCAAGTCGGTCACCAAGAACGTGCTCGAAATCCTGGTCAAGAGCGGTGCGCTGGACGACCTGGGCCCCCACCGCAATCAGCACACCCAGGTGGTCGAGAGGGCTGTCCAGGCAGCCGTGGCTCACCACCGCGATCAGGCACGCGGCCAGAAAAACCTCTTCGGAGACAGTGAACAGGAAGAGCAGCTGCAGGCGGATTTGCCCGACGCTCCCGAATGGCCACAGAACCTGCAGCTGTCCATGGAGAAGGAAGTCCTGGGCTTCTACCTGACCTCGCATCCGCTCACCCAGCACACCGGTGTCATCTCGCGACACGCAACCCACAGCGTGATCGACGCCGGCAGCCTTGACGAAGGCACCGAGGTGTTGCTGGGGGGAATGATCTCATCGATCCGCACCTCCCAGACCCGCCGGCCAACTCGTAATGGTCACACGCGATTCGCCAACTTCAATTTTGAGGATCCCGGCGGGAATATCCGCTGCATCATCTGGCCCGAGGACTTCAATCGACTTGGTGAGAAGATGGAGACCGAGACCTGCCTGTTCCTGCAGGGCAAGGTCGACCGGCGAGGACGCGAGCCTTCGATCGTCGTCCACAACGTTCTCACCAAGGAAGAAGCCGAGCGGGAATTCACCAGGCAACTGGCGATCAAGTTCCGGAGAGGTGTTCACTCCCGGGCCGACATGAACCGCACCCGCGAGATCCTGGGCCGATATCCCGGCCGGGTCGAAGTCGTAGTCATCATCGAGTCGACGCGATCAGATGACGAAGCGACGCCGGTTCGCTATATCATGTCGACACCCAATGATCTCCGCGTTTCGTGTTCACAGGAACTGCAGACCGAACTTGGTACGGTGCTCGGAGAGACCGATTTCGAGTTCCATTCCAACAATCGTCGACGAAGCGCCATCGCCTGAGAGACCCGATCACGTGACAGATTCCCCATCGACCTGGCACCAGCTGGCCGAACGTGTTCTGGATGGACACCAGCTGACCCCCGAGGAAGGACTGGCGATCCTCGAATCCGACGACGCCTGTCTGCCGGACCTGCTCGCCGCCGCCTTCCGGGTCCGCCGCGAACACTTCGGGATGGATGTCCAGCTGTATTACCTCGAAAACGCCAGGAGCGGACTCTGTCCGGAGGACTGCAGCTATTGTTCCCAGTCGGCCGTCTCGGATGCCCCGATCGACCGTTACCGGTTGAAGAGTCCCGAGCAACTGGTCGCCGGGGCTCGCGAAGCGGCTCGCAACCAGGCCCGCACCTACTGCATTGTCGCCAGTGGGCGGGGTCCCAGCGATTCCGATGTCAACGGTGTCGCCGAAGCGGTTCGCCAGATCAAGCAGGACACCGGCCTCCACATCTGCTGCTGCCTGGGCCTGCTCACGCCCGACCAGGCCGGACAGCTCAAGCAGGCCGGAGTCGACCGGATCAATCACAACCTCAACACCAGCCGGGGTTTCTACGACGAGATCTGCTCGACACACAGCTACCAGGACCGGCTCGACACGCTGAAGGCCTGTCGCGACCAGGGGCTGGAACTCTGTTGTGGACTGATCGTCGGCATGGGCGAGACACTCCGCGACGTGGTGTCCGTCTGCGGAGAACTGCAGGAATTGGGGGTCGAATCCATCCCGGTCAACTTCCTCAACCCGATCGACGGAACCCCTCTGGAGAACACCGACCACCTCGACCCGCGGTTTTGCCTCAGGGCCCTGGTGCTGTTCCGCCTGGCCCATCCGACCACCGAGATCCGGATCGCCGGTGGACGGGAAGTGAACCTGCGAAGCCTGCAGCCGCTGGGTCTCTACGCCGCCAACTCTCTGTTCGTCAGCGACTACCTGACCACGGCCGGTCAACCCGCCAGTGAAGACCACCGGATGATCGAGGACCTGGGCTTCCGCGTCGTCGCACACACCGCGACGCCACCCGAAACCGTCGCCGGTTAGGTGGCGGAGACGTCGCCGGAGAGCCTAGTAGCCCTGGGTGCGACAGTAACGGCGGGCCTGCCGAGCCAACTGAACGAGTGGCTCTCGGGACAGTCCAGCCAACGGTCCCCTGAGATCGGACCCGCGGTGGGGCTGATGCACAGAGCGAATCACCTCGACCAACTCTCCCTCACTCATTTCGGAGAGTCGCTCGGCAGGAAGACTGGCGACCTCGGCCTTGGGCCAGATCGTCCCAATCACCTCTCGCGATGTGAACTGGGGCCCCGCCTCCGAGTGTGAAACCGATCCTGTCATTCCGAGGCCTCCATTCCCGAACGAATCGATGGGCTCCGCCCGCCGACACTATTTGAACTTGTCGGGAATGTAGACGACCTCTACATTCCCGTCCATTCAAATTCTTCGGCCCGATGCGTCCGGGTCCTTCAACGAATTCTCGGATTCGTCCATGCCAGGCCAACAACCGAACCGGTCTCGCTTCGCAGCTCACCGGAGCCAACGACACTCGACCGCAGCCCTTCCGATCGATGCGGTCGGTTCGGCCATCGCCCGCACGCAACAGTGGTTGCTTGCGCGGCAGGATCCCGACGGCCATTGGGTGGGAGAGCTCGAAGGGGACTCGATCCTGCAGTCGGAATACATCCTGCTGCTGGCATGGCTGGAGAGCAATGGGTCGGCTCCTGCATGGGCCAGCGAACGCATCCAGCGTGCGGCCAGGCAACTGGTGGTTCAACAACAGCCCGGAGGCGGATGGTCCCTGTTCCCGGGTGGACCTCTGGAAATCAGTGCCTCGGTCAAAGCTTACCTGGCACTGAAAATCGCCGGCCATGCTACCGACGCTCCCTGGATGACCCGGGCTCTCCAGGCCATCCGCGGTGCAGGTGGTGCCGAACGGATCAACAGCTTCACCCGCTACTACCTGGCACTGCTGGGAATCCTCGACTACCGGCAATGCCCAGCTGTCCCGCCCGAAATGGTGCTGCTCCCCCGGTTCTGCCCGCTGAACATCTACGAGATGTCGGCATGGTCACGGACGATCTTTGTCCCGCTCAGCCTGTTGTGGGCTCACCGACCGAGCATCAACACTCCTTCCGAATGGAAAATCGATGAGCTGTTTCTCGATGGACCGTCCTCGCTGCCGACAACGATGCCGCAAAGTGAGCAACTCGACGAACTCACATCTCCCAGCCGAATCAACTGGAACAGGATCTTCACCCGGCTCGATGCCGCCTGGAAAGGCCTCGAAAGGTGGAAGTTGACCCCGTTTCGCGGCATGGCCATCCGGCGGGCTGCCGACTGGATGATCGAACGATTTGCCGACAGCGACGGACTGGGTGCGATCTTTCCACCGATGGTCTGGAGTGTCGTGGCACTGAAGTGCCTGGGGTATTCCGATGACGCCCCGATCCTGGTCCAGGCCCTCGAGCAACTCGAAAACCTCGTGATCAGCGAAAACGGTACCGATCGCCTGCAGCCGTGCCATTCTCCGGTCTGGGACACCTCGATCGCCACCATTGCACTGCGAGACTCGGGACTGCCGGCCGAACACCCCGCGCTGCGTCGCTCGGTCGACTGGTTGCTCGACCGCGAAGTTGTTCACGAGGGAGACTGGTCGAAAAGTCAGCCGGGAGCAGCTCCGGGCGGCTGGTACTTCGAGTTCGCCAACCGGTTCTATCCCGACGTCGACGACACGGCGATGGTGGTACTGGCCCTGACCCGCTGCCTGCCCGAACTGCCCTGGACGGCTGACTTCTTCCTGGACTTCGTCAACGAAGACAAAAACGTCCCCGATATCGCCGCGGTCCTCAGTGGCCGCACGGGCTCTCCAATTCACGCAGCCGAATCGGTCGAATCGATGGGGCCGATACTCGGAGCGATCCACCGGGGTGCCCGCTGGACGCTGGGAATGCAGAGCCGCAACGGAGGCTGGGGCGCCTTCGACCGCGACAACACTCGCGAACTGCTCACCCGCGTCCCCTTCGCCGATCACAACGCGATGATCGACCCTCCGACCGCCGACCTCACCGCCCGAGTGCTCGAGATGCTTGGCGGCCTCGGGGTTGGAGAGACTCACCCGGCAGTGATTCGCGCCACCGATTTTCTCTGGGACGAACAGGAGTCAGACGGAAGTTGGTACGGTCGCTGGGGCGTCAACTACATCTATGGCACCTGGCAGACACTGCTCGGCCTTACAGCAATCGGCATCCCACTCGGTGACTCGAGAATCCGACGGGCCGCCGAACGTCTCAAGCAATTCCAGCAGCCCTGCGGCGGCTGGGGAGAGACACCCCGGTCCTACGACGATCCGACCTTGAGAGGGACCGGGCCGGTCACCGCATCCCAGACCGCCTGGGCGGTGCTGGGACTGATCGCCGCCGGTGAGGCCGACAGCCCCGAGGTATCCAGCGGGATCGGCTACCTGCTGGATCACCAGTTGCCTGACGGCAGTTGGTCCGAGGAACGGTTCACCGGTACCGGTTTTCCGCGTGTCTTCTATCTCCGGTACCACCTCTACCCGATCTCCTTTCCTCTGATGGCCCTCGGACGGTATGCTCGTTGCCAACACGGCGTCGCCCTCACCGATCGCCGGGCTGCCTGACGACACCGGCAGCCGAAACGGGAGCACCACGGCCCCGGCGGAAACAGGAGCGATCGATGCCCCAGGCGCCTCGTTCGAAGAACCAGACGCTGCTGGTCAGCGACCCGGTCTTCCAGACGCATGACACCGGCCAGGGGCACCCCGAGTCGATTCGTCGGCACGTGGCGGTCACCCGCGCCCTGGCAGCCCCGGAGTTCTCAAAGGGACTCTGGAGAATGAAGCCTCCGGCCTCCGACGACGACGCGATCCGTCGAGCCCACAAGCCCGAATACGTCGCGCTGGCACAACGAGAGATCAACGCCGGCATGGCCATGCTCAGCACCGGTGACACGATCGTCTGCCGCGCATCTCTGGAAGCGGCTCGACGAGCCTGTGGAGCGGTCTGCCTGGCGATCGACGAGGTCGTGGCCGGACGATCGGCCAACGCCTTCTGCACCGTCCGCCCGCCCGGTCACCACGCCACCCCCGATCGCGGCATGGGCTTCTGCATTTTCAACAACGTCGCCGTCGCCGCCCGGCACGCCCAGTCCCGCCACAAGATCGGCCGCGTGCTGATCGCCGACTGGGACGTCCACCACGGAAACGGCACCCAGGACATCTTCTACGACGACGAAACCGTGTTCTTCTTCAGCACCCACCAGTCCCCTTGGTATCCCGGCACCGGAGCCAGACAGGAAACCGGGACGGGCAAGGGCCTGGGCAGCACGTTGAATCGTCCCTTCCCGGCCGGTACGGATCGCAAAAAGATCCTGCCGGCCTACGCCGAGGAACTCCGGACAGTCGCCGACAAGTTTCGCCCTGAGTTGGTGCTGGTCTCGGCCGGCTTCGACTCTCGAATCGGCGATCCGTTGGGCCATTTCCGACTCACCGACAACGACTTTGCCGCGTTGACCGACGTGCTGGTCGATATCGCCAATCGCCACGCCGGAGGACGACTCGTCAGCGTCCTGGAAGGCGGATACAACATCGACGGCCTGGCGACCGCCTCGGCCTCACACTGCCGACGACTCGTCCACGCCGCCGGCCAACCGGACGCCAGCTAGACCGCCGACAGCACACTTTTGGCCGCTTCGACTCCGCTGGCGATGCAGTCGGGCAACCCGACGCCCCGAAACGCATTGCCGGCCAGGGCCAGCCCCGGAATCTCCGCCACCAGACGGTCGACCTCCGAAACGCGGTCGAGATGACCGACGACGTACTGCGGCATCATCCGCGGGTAGCGAACGACGTCGACCATCTCCGGATCGCCCCGCACGCCCAGCAGTGCCCCGAGTTCTTCCCTCACCAGTCGCTCGATCTCCGAGTCGTCCCGGTCGACCAGTTCCGGCTGCAACTCGCCACCGACGAATGTCCTCAACAGCACACGTCCCTCCGGAGCCCGGCCGGACAACTTCCGGCTGGCAAACGACACGGCCAGTACCCGACGCCTCTCGGCATAGGGTACCACCAGGCCGTAGGCATCGAGGGGATGCTCGATCTGATCGAGCCGGTACCCGGTGCTGACGACGATGCTCGAGGCCGATTCGATCTCGCTCAACCGGTCCGAAAGGTCCTTCGAGAGATGGGCAACCAGCCGAGCCGCGGCACCACAGGGGACCGCCATCACCACCGCATCCGCCTCGATCGTCTCCCCGATGTCCAACTCGACCCGAAAACCGGCAGAATCCTTCACGCGGCGAATGGCGAGCACCCGAGTCCCTCGCCGGATCCGGCACCTCTCCTCCAGCCGGCCGGTCGCAGAATCGACCAGTTGGCCAAGCCCTCCGGCCAGTGAAGCGAACAATCCGTACCTGGCCCCCTGCGTTGCGGTCGCCCGTCCCGCTGCGGTGGCCCGCAACCCCTTCCACAGGCTCCCGTGGTCACGTTCCATTGCGATGAAACGCGGCAGCGTCGCGGCCAGGCTCAGGCGTTCCGGATCACCGGTGTAGATCCCACCGACCAGCGGCTGGACCAGCCGCTCGAGCGCCTCGCGGCCCAGCCGCCGCCGCACGAACGATGCCACGCTCTCGTCACCTTCCTCCCGACGTCTGCCAACCAACGGTTCGCATGCCATCCGGAGCTTGCCCCTCCACGAGAAGATCGGGGACCCAAGTACGGGCCGGATTCTCGGAGTCCCCAGCAACTGAAAACTCTCGGGAACAGGCTGTGGACGACCGGCACACACCACCAGGGAGCCGCGGAACTCGGGATCGGTGCCGATCATTTGATCCGCGATCCCCAGCCGATGACACAACTCGGTGGCGGCCGGCTTGTCGGTGATGAACATGTCCGGACCGCGTTCGACCAGGTAGTCACCCAGTCGAACCGTCTCGATCACTCCGCCCAACCGCTCCGACGCCTCGATCAACTCGACCTCGATCCGTCCACCCGACTCGTCCCGAACCCGGGCCTCCTCGCACAACGACAACGCCGCCGACAGGCCGCTGGCCCCGCCCCCAATGACCAGGCACCGCCATGTCCGTCCCGGGTCATGGCCAACCGTCACGCCGCCCCTCCATCACCACCCATCTCATGAACCATCTCGACCAGCAACTTGACCTTTTCCGGATCCATTGTCGGCAACAGGCCGTGGCCAAGATTGAAGATGTGCCCCGGTCGACCGGCCGCCGCATCGAGTACCTGGCGGGTCCGGTCACGGAGTGTATCAACGTCGGCAAAAAGGCTGACAGGATCGAGGTTGCCCTGCACCGCCACGTCGTGGCCAACCAGTTCCCAGCCGGCAGCCAGGTCGATTCGCCAGTCCAGCCCCTGGACGTCACCACCGGCCTCGCGTTGCAGCGGGTACAGTGCCGGATTGCCGGTCAGGAAGTGAATCACGGGCAATCCCTCGGGCAGGCCCTCGATCAATCGCTTCGAATGCGGCAAAACGTAGCGGCGGTAATCCGAAGGGGACAGGCACCCGGCCCAACTGTCAAAAATCTGCACCACCTGGCAACCGGCCTCGGCCTGGGCTGACAGGTAACGGATCAGCGTGGGGACCAGGCGATCCATCAGGGCCTGCCACGCCCCCGAATCGCCGTACATGATCGACTTGGTGTTCTCGTAGTTCCGCGACCCACCTCCCTCGATCGCATAACTGGCCAAAGTGAACGGCGCCCCGGCAAACCCGATCAATGGACAGTCACCCGGCAGGTCCGCACGCACGCGACGCACCGTCTCAAAAACGAACCCCATCTCCTGGATATCCTGGATCTCGCTCAGGCGATCAACATCGGCGGCAGTCCGCAGCGGATTGTCGATCACCGGTCCCTCACCGGCGTGGTACTCCAAATTGAGCCCCATGGGTCGGAGAATGGGCAGCAGGTCGGCAAACAGTATGGCCGCATCGACACCGAGTGCCGCCTGGGCCGTCAGCGTCACCTCCGCAGCCAGGTCTGGACGGGTGCACAGTTCCAGGAACGTGACCTGGCTTCGGACTTCCATGTATTCCGGCAAGTACCGTCCCGCCTGACGCATCAGCCAGACCGGCGTCGTGTCGACCGGCTCGCGGCGAACAGCCTTCAGAAAACGGGATTCACGCAATTGCGGCGTCATCAACTGAACCTGAAAATGGGGGAGAGGCTGATGGAAACCAGAACCGTCTCAGACCCGATTCTAGCACACGCAAAGCCCCCGGGTGGCTCTCTCCTCAACAGTCACGACCGATCTTGACCGCCTTGCCCCACCGACCGTACCATCCCCCAGCCACTGATCGGCCGAGGCCGGGGGGGAACCTATGTCGGCCCGCAAATCGCTCCTAATCATCCTGTGCTCGGCGCTGGTGATTCGAGTAGTCGCGGCGGTGATCGTCACCGGGCAACTCGAGCACAACGACCAGGAATTCCTGATCGCCGGTGATGCTGGCGGATACTGGGAACTGGGCGGACACATCGCTCGTGGGGAACCCTACCGACTGCTCGGTCAACCCGGTGACCCGCTGGCGGACGTTTCGATTCCACGTGAAGTGGCCCGCATGCCCGGGTTTCCAGCCCTGCTGGGGCTGATCCGCTCGATTGTTGGAGACAGCCTGCTGGGAACTCGCCTGGTTCTGGCAGTGGTGGGCACACTGGCCTGCTACCTGGTCTACCTGCTGGGTTGTCGCATCCACGGCCCCTCGGTCGGACTGGCCGCTTCAGCCGCCTGTGCCGTTTCTCCCACACTGGCTGGCTTCAGTGTCCTGGTCCTCAGCGAAACCCTGTTCGCAGTCATGCTGTTGGCATGCCTGCTTGCCGCCGAAACCCTGTGTTGCCGGGCTCCAGATCTCGATCAGCGTCCGCGACTCTCGGCAGCTCTGTGGACCGGGCTGGCCAGTTGTGCGGCCGTGTACGTCCGTCCCGGATGGCTGGCCGCGGTGCCGCTGTTTGCGGTGATTTGGATCGCGTTTTCGGTCGAGCGGGCACGGGCGACGGTCGAGGCAGCTGTGCTTGTGCTGGTCGTCGCGGTCGGTCTGTTGCCATGGGTCTGGCGAAACCAGCAGGTCACCGGCCACCCCGTGCTGACCACTCTCTGGGCCGGCCCCAGCCTCTACGACGGCCTTCGACCGACAGCCACCGGTCACAGCGACATGCAATTCATCATCGATGATGGACTGTTTGCCGATCCCAACCAGACCGAGTACGCCATCGACCGGCACTACCGGCATGCGGCCTGGGAATTCACCAGGACGCAACCGGGCACGGCAGCCTGGTTGGGGCTGGCCAAGTGCTGGCGTTTCCTCAAGCCCTGGCCCAGTGCAGACCAGTTCGGTCTCTGGTGGCAGGTGACTTTGGTGGCCGTTCCGACACTGGTGTTGTACCTGCTGGCGATCCGCGGGGCCTGGATCCATCGGCACCAGCCATGGACCTGGCTGCTGGCCGCCGGCCCTTTGCTGTACTTCGCCGCGCTGCACACCGTCTTCGTCGGCTCGCTGCGGTATCGCATCCCCGCCGAATATTCGTTGTGGATCCTTGCCGCTGCCGGATGGCGTCGGAGGGCCACGCCATGACCCGGCTCCGGAGTGAGTGGAAGCGAACCCTCTGGGGACTCGTGGGACTCTTGTTGATCACCGGCGGCGGAGCCGCCATCTGGGTCCACCACGTCTGGTCCCACAGTGACCGGCTGCTCGAACAGGCCGTGCGGGCCAATCTCGACCGCCTCACACCGGGAATCAACGTCGAATTCTCGTCTTGCCGTTTCGATCTACTCCGACGCGTCCGCTTCGATGACGTCGAATTGACGACCGTCGACGGCCAGCCACTGGCCTCGGTTCCCCGGGTCATCGTTTCCATCGACCGAGAGGCACTGGCGCGGCGTCAACAACTGCTGATCCAGAAAGTCACGCTGCACGAACCCCGCCTGCGGCTGGCTCGTGACATCCGAGGCGGCTGGAACTGGCGAGACCTCGCACTCGAGCAAAACGGTCGGACGATGTTCCCCGAATGGACCATCGATCGTGGCCAGATCGAGATCGCCCTCGACGCCGACTCACCCCAGGTCCGCTCACTTTCCAACCTCAATCTTCGGCTCGTCCCGGCCGGGTCCGATCGCTATCTGGTCGACGGCACCGGACAGATCGAGAACCCCGACGCGTCCTCGCCCGAGGCGCAACTGACGCTTTCCGGGCATTGGCAGGTCACCGAAAATGACTTTTCGATCAGCGGCCAACTCGGCGACCTGGTCATCGAACCGAGTTTGCACGAGTTCATCTCGACCCTCTCCTCTGGAACGGCCGATGACCACCCCAACCGCCTGCCATTCCAGGCGACAGATGTCACGCTGGCCGCGCTCGGAGATCTCGACTTCCGTGTCTCGAGTCGTCAGTTGTCGGATGACCTGGACTACAAGCTGCTTCTGACTCTCAAACAAGGACGCCTGCAACTCCCCTACCCGTCCGACCAGCCCCGGATCATTGACCACCTCTCCGGCCAGCTCTATCTCGATCCGCGTCACCTTCAGGTCAAGACCCTGTCCGGCCGCGACCTCGACACAACGCTCACCGTCAACGGCCTGCTGGAACTGACGACCGATCCCCCGACAGGACAACTCGATGTGGCGTTGAAGAACCTGGCGATCGACCAACGCCTCCGCGGCAGTCTCCCCGAACAGTGGCAACCGCTGTTCGATGTGTATTCACCTTCGGGCCGAGCCGACGTCTCCGCGACACTACAGCCAACCGGAAACGGCCTCTGGCAATTCTCTGACTCGGTCTTCTCCCCAAAGAACTGTCGGGTCCGTCACGCCCGATTCCCATATCCGCTCGAAAACATCACCGGCACCCTGACTCAGAAAGGGAGGACGAAAGACCTGCTGGTCGAGATTGATGCGATCGCCAGTGGTCGCCCCATCCACTTTCGCGGACAGGTCCTCAATGCCGGCCCCGCCGCACAATCGCAGATCAACCTGTCCGTCGATCGTCTGCCGATCAACCAACAACTCTTCCAGGCTGTCTCGCCCAACGTCCGCCGGTCGCTGGAAGCCATGAAACTGGCAGGAGCAGCCGACGTACGCGGCAGGCTGATTCGTCCTCCCGGTCTCAACCAGAAACTGACCACCACACTCAACGGCCGATTCGTCGACGTATCGGTCCGCTATCAAGGATTCCCATGGCTGGTCGAGGAGATCGGTGGAGAGTTCACGGCCGCGATCACTCCGAACGACTATTCGTGGCACTTCAACAAACTGACGGGACGACACGCAACCGCGTCGCTCACCGGCTCCGGAAATTTCGACGGACGTCCCGGACATCCTGGACACTTTCAACTCGATCTCGAAACTCGACGCGTCCCCCTGGATTCCCATCTTCGTGCCGCCTGCTCAAAAGAACTCCGGCAGCTGTGGGATCGTGTCCGTCTCGGAGGTTTGCTCGACGGCCGTGTCGAGATCCGACGCCACGGCACCCAGCCAATCCATGTCTCCATCCCGCGGTTCACGGTCGATTCCGGAACTCTGCAACTGACCGGATTCCCCTACAAGCTCACCGACGCCCAGGCCACTGGCCGATTCGGACGGTCCGACGACAATCAACGCCGACTCACGCTCACCTCGTTCGTCGCACGACACGGACCGACCCGGGTGACCTCGAAAGGCGTGCTCGAGATCGATCGACGAAAGGACTGGATGTTGCGGCTTGACCCCTTGCTCTGCGAGGGATTGGTAGCCGACAAGGATCTTCGTGATGCTCTGCCCGGCCGACTGCGGGACACCGTAGCCAGCCTCAACCCGGAACGCCCCTTCGATCTCGAAGGACTTATCGAACTCCGTGGAGCCGGTGATCCCGGATTCCCGATCACCGCGGCGTGGAATCTTCAGACGCGGCTTCCAGACAATCGCCTCTCCGCTGGAGTCCAACTCGAAAACGTTACCGGACAGATCACCAGCCGCGGCAAATGGTATGGGCAACACGCCGAAATGACCGGCCATTTTGCCCTCGAATCCGCCAGCCTCTGGGGATATCGTTTCCGCGACATCCGCGGACCGTTCCAGTACCGCAACCAGGACCTGGTCCTGGGTTCCAGCCAGGCCTTCGCTCCTCTCAACGGCCGACGTGCCAACCTGGCCATCCCGCTTGCCGAACGTGTCACCGCCAGGGCCGTCGGCGGGCTGTTCACTCTGGACGCACAGGCCCGTATCAACAAGCAGTCCAACTACCACGTCAAAATGAACCTCTCCGAAGCGAAGCTCCAACAGTTCGCCCGGCAATACCTTCGGGATCCCAAGAACCTCAAGGGAGTGATGAGAGGCTGGCTCGACCTGAGGGGAAAAGGGAATTCGCCCTCAACAATCACCGGCAGAGGACAGTTGCAGATCAGTCCCGCTGAACTCTACGAACTGCCCATCGTCGTCCAACTCTTCGACGTGCTCAGCCTCGGACCGCCCCAACAAACCGCTTTCCGGTACGCTCAGTGTGACTTCCAGTTGGCCAATTCCCGGTTCCGTTTCAACAGCATCGATCTCGTCGGAAACTCCCTGCAGCTTCGCGGGCGCGGCGAAGCCACCTTCGCCGGACAGGTCGGACTGGATTTCTACTCGATGTTGCCACAATCCCGACTCCCAATTCCTTTCCTCCAACCACTCATCGCACCTCTGACAACCGGGTGGGTCGCCGTCCGCGTCGATGGAAAGGCCAACAACCCTCAAGCTAGAATCCGCCCCGCACCTGTGTTCGATGACGCACTGAGAGGATTCCTCAGCGCCTTGGACAACCCCGCCGGCCGGCGCCAACTACCACCGCTGAATGCCCCGTTCGGACATCGACGTCGGCCGTTTCCGCTCACATCGCCTGCGGCCCGGACCATCGACAATGGCCGACTCAGGTGAACGCCGCCAAAACTGGTGGCGCGCAAAAAAAAGGACCCTCGAATCCCGTTCGAGCGATCAGTTCAGTTCAACAGTGCCTGTCGCGTCGGAGGACGCTGAATGGCAGAAAGTGGGTCAGGCTGCCTTCAGGGGACCTGCTCTGTCGAAATTCTGGACTGGTCGTTGGTTCTCAATGGTTTCCGAGGGCCCTGGCTGGGCTGAGGAATTGTCCACATATATCGCGGACGTACTCGGACAAAATGCAATTCCCGTACCAATAGGACAACAGGCCATTTCGGCGCCGTACAGCCTCAGAACAAGTTACCGTAAACCATTGTCATTTTTCATTTAATGTAATTAATCCCTACCGAGAAGAAACCGGATTCGTCCAACAAACTTTTCGGCGCGACCACCCGTTCGGCGCCGAATGTTGAGTTTTCGGCGCCGAACTGGGACGATGGGAATTGGTTCCCAGCGTTTCTATGATGAGGGCGGTGGTGGTGCGTTTTCGAGGACTTCAATCCCGGCAAATTCTGGCGACCACCGGCACACTGGCGATACTCTATTGCATCGTCGTCCTGACCTATGTCGCAACCAGTCCCGACCTGCGGATCCGTTGCCTCCTTTTGGATTCAACGCGTCCTGCGGACCTGCCTGCCTCGGTGCAGGGTGTGGTCATGCGGAAGGTCGAATTGGCTCAAAACGGAGTGGCACCACATCTTCCGATTCCATCTGAAGGTGACATTCTGACGCGAATGGCCGAGGCACCGGTCCATTCATTTTTCGACTTCTCCCGCCAGGTCTCGAATCTTCGGCGAGCACCACTGAAGGCGAATGGCCAATTGCCCGAAGGGGCAGACATCGCCGAACTCATGGATGTTGCTCCCGAGTTGATCCAGGATTCGTCCATGGTCCGATGGGTGCGGCTGGAGTTCTACACCCCATTGCGATCGGCGGATTCCGGGGCTCCTCCCACCTGGGTACGAAAGGAAACGTACGTCCAGGTGCAGGACATCCCAACCTCGGACATCGTGCTGAGCCTTGTCTGGTTCCTTCTACAATTGGGTGTGTTTGCCGTCAGTGCCCTGGCGGTGTGGCGTCGACAGGAAGATCGGTCGGCCGTCCTGTTTTTCGGGATGTGCATCGTGACTTTGGTGGCTTTTGTCGGTGGCTTCCACTGGTGGCTTGTGGCTGGCAGCCTCTGGTTGAACATCCCGTTTATCGTCTGCGGGGTGTTGCTTCCAGTCGTATCGCTTCACTTTTTTCTCGCCTACCCCCGGTTGCGTTTTCCGCTCACGACCCACAGTCGACCGACACTGTGGGTTGGTTATACGATCCCGCTCGCTTCCGGCCTTTTGTTGCTGCTGGTACTGGAACGAGCGAGATGGTTCAGCCGGTTCGGGGACGATGACTCGGCACTGGCATCGATGAAGTCCTGCCTTCTGCTGATCCGGGTGTTGATCGACGTGTTTCTGGCCTTCGCCGGAGTCTGTTTCCTGGCCCTGCTGGTCGTGCTGGCCCACAGTCGCCGCAAAACGCGGCACCCGATCGAAAAGAACCAGCTCGAGTGGCTGTTGTGGGCCGGCCTGCTGGCGACAGTCCCGGTCGGCTATACGCTGGTGCTCGCCCTGTCCAACAACAACGACCACCGAGTCGAGTTTGCGCTGGGCTGGACGACCCGGTTCTCGATGTTCCTGGCCAGTCTGTCGTTCCTGTGCGCTTACGCCGTGGGAATCATTCGACACAAGCTGATGCTGATCGACGAACTCGTCAGCCGTGGCTTGATGTTCTATCTCGCCCGTGTCCTGTTGGCCGTTGGGTTTGGCGTGGCGATGTCAACGGTGTTGTTGGTGCTCGATCGCCTAGCCCATCAACAGGATGCCGCTCCGGGGGCCCAGAGAATCCTGACCCTGGGAACGATCCTGGTGGTCACATCACTGATTCTGTTGTGGCTGCGTGGCCGAATTCAACAGATGATCGACCGCAGATTTTTCCGCGAGAAGTACCGTCTGCACACGGCAATGGAACGGATCAACCAGGCGGTGGTACGGGTCGGCGACCCCCAATCCCTGGCAGACCGAATGCTTGGATCCTGTCACGACGTGTTCCAGGTCCGCTCGGCGTCCATCTACCTGCTCGAACAAAAGCCCGACACATTCCGACTGGCAGCTGTGAGAGGCACTCCAGACCGTGAGGTCCCGTTGCAGGTCATTCTCGAACCGGAATCGATCGAGCAGCTGCAAACCCACGCCCATATCCTTGGCCCGCGACAGGGCGGATCGCAGGCCGAATCCGGCCCGGCTTGGCCGGTGATGCAGGCCCTCTCGGCCGAACTCCTTTACGGCCTCGAACTCGACGGCCGTCTCGGTGTGCTTGTCGCACTGGGCAGCAAACCGGATGAAACAACCTACACTGCCGAAGACCTGACGTTTCTGGGTGCCCTGGGGCAAGTCACCAGCGTTGCGTTGCACAGTGCAAGAGTGCACCGGGACGTCACTCGTTTGAACGACGAGCTTCAGGACAAGGTCGAAACAATTGCCGAACAGGAACGCCGAATTGCGGTCGTCGAGGCTCAACTGTCTCACGCCGGCGACGCAGCCCTGTCTCGGCCCACACCATCTCTCGAACCGCCCACCGACAACGTCTTCCACCGAGAACCGATCATCGGCAGTTCTCCGGCTCTGAACCGCGTCCTGCAAACAGTCCAGAAGGTTGCCGGCAGCGAGGCGAGTGTCCTGATTCACGGCCCCAGCGGCACCGGCAAGGAACTGCTCGCCCAGGCGATCCACGAGAACAGTTCACGACGGGATGGCCCTCTTGTGCGGGTGCACTGCGCCGCACTCAGCACCAGCCTGCTGGAGAGTGAACTGTTCGGACACGTCAAGGGAGCATTCACCGGTGCCCATCGCGACCGCGTGGGACGTTTCGAATTGGCCAACGGCGGCACCCTGTTCCTTGACGAAATTGGAGATATCTCCTTGGAGACCCAGATCAAGTTGCTGAGGGTTCTCCAGACCCGGTCCTTCGAACCGGTCGGCGGAGCACGCACAATCGAGGTCGATGTCCGACTGATCACCGCCACGCACCAGGACCTCAAGGCCCTGATCAACGCCAACCGGTTCCGAGAGGACCTCTTTTATCGTCTCAACGTCATCTCGATCGAACTCCCCGGGCTTTCCGAACGGAAAGAGGACATCGTGGAATTGGCCGTCCACTTCCTGAAACGCAGCAGCAGCCGGCTCAACAAGACAATCACCAACATCAACGAATCCGCCGTTTCGGCCATGTTGAATTACGACTGGCCGGGGAACATCCGCGAACTGGAGAATGCCATCGAGCGGGCTGCAGTGTTGACCGACGACGAGACGATCGGGATCGAAGATCTCCCGGATGACGTGCGGGCCCAGGGTCCCGAGTCGCGTCCCGTGGTGCTCGCCGGACGGGTGTCTCAAACAGATGCCGCCTCGGACAACGCACCGCCTGTCCGGGCCGAAAGCGGCAACGAACGGGACTGGTTGCTCAACGCGCTAAGAGATTCCGGCGGAAACAAGGCCCGTGCGGCCCGCTCACTGGGGCTTCCTCGCAGCACATTTTTCAGCAAGCTCAAAAAGCACGGGCTCGACTGAACACGAGGCCATGTCGATCAGAACGTCGGCCCGCCACCACCTCCCCGCGACGGCATTCCCTGTTCGATCCTGACTCCACCACCCGACGACGTCGCTCCCCCGCCGATGGCCAGAGTGCCACTGGCAATCTGCTGTCGCCTGGTCGCATAACGGATGATGAACGACGGCCACGTGGTGTTGGCATGTGGTCCGATCCCCTCGCCGGTGGACGCTCGGATCGTGCGTGGACCGTCGAAGACCTTGCCGCCGCCGCTTCTCTTGAGCGTTTCTTCGGAGACCCACTGAGTGAAGCCGAGCCACTGCCGATCGGGTGCCACGATGTTCAGCAGGTTTCTCCGCTCGGGTGTGAACCCCCAGAAGTTTCTCGGGAATGGTCCGGTGTGCAAAGCAGTCAACAGGAATGCCATCGTGACATATCCGGCCAGGAGGCCGCCGCCCCAGCGTCCGAGTTCATAGGCGAGGCGATCGGAGGTGATGAAACGGGGCGAGATGCGATCGGTGAGGGTTCGAAGACCCAACACGAGTCCGGCAAACAGTCCCAGTAGCGCGAGAATATCACAGTGGCTTCGCCACCAAAGGCTGCTCCCAAACCCCTCGAGCATTCCGGCCACGGGCTCGAAGAAGTTCATCGCCAGCAGCCCGCTGAAAATCACGATCAGGCTCGTCAGTGACGCTCCCCAGATCCCCTCGCTGGCCACGCTCCAAGTGACCAGTCCAAGGATGATCAACAACAAGATATCGATTCCGCCCATATCTTTTTTCCGCCGCTCTACTTGACGACTCGCAACAGTTCATCGACTGAGGTGACGCCGCGGACAACCAGTCTCAGCCCCTCCTCTTTCATGTACAACATGCCACCTTTGCGAGCCTCGGCCCGGATGGCCGTCATCGCCGACTGATCTCGGATCATGTCTCTCATCCGGTCGTTGACCGGAAGCAGTTCAAAAACACCGATTCGGCCGCGGTAACCCAAACCGCCGCACGCCGGACACTCGGTCTCGGGATTCTTCGGCGGACGGTAGAACTTGCTGATCCGCTCAGCCGGCAAGTTCGCCTGCCGGAGAAACTCGGGCTTGGGCTTGTACGGTTCCTTGCACTTGGAGCACAGACGCCGAACGAGTCGCTGTGCGAGGATTCCCGAGAGCGAACTGGCCAGCATGAAGGGCTCGACCTCGAGATCGATGATGCGGTACAGAGCCGTGATTGTGTCATTGGCGTGGACTGTCGAAAACACCATGTGTCCCGTGTTGGCCGCCTGGCAGGCGATGTTGGCCGTCTCGACGTCCCGGATTTCTCCGATCATCACCACGTCGGGATCCTGCCTCAACACGCTGCGGAGACTCGAGGCGAACGAGTTTCCGGCCCGAGAGTTGATCTCGATCTGGTTGACATTGTCGATGCGGTACTCGACCGGATCCTCGATCGTGATCACGTTGCGTTGAAACGTGTCGATCTCGTTGAGCGCGGCATACAACGTCGTCGACTTGCCGGCCCCGGTCGGTCCACAGACCAACAGCAGGCCGTGCGGCTGGTGGATCACGTCGCCCAGTCCGTCGGTCATCTGCTTGCGGAGGCCAAGGTCATCGAGGGTGCTGACCGAGTTGGACTGGTCGAGAATCCGCAGGCTCAACTTCTCGCCGTAGTTGGTCCCCTGGGTGGCGACGCGGAAGTCGATCCGACGGCCTTCTGTGACCGCCTGGAAGCTGCCGTCCAGTGACCGCCGCTTCTCGGTGATGTCCATCGCCCCCAGCACCTTGCAGACATTGACCACGGCGTTGCCGACAGAGATATCGAACGGCTCCATCGCATAGAGCACTCCGTCGATCCGCATCCGGACCGCAACCTCCTCGGTCTTCGGCTCCAGGTGAATGTCCGTCGCGCGGCGAACGATGGCATCGTAGACCAGTTCCTTGGCCGCCATGTAGCCTCGGGAATTTTCGACCTGACGGCTGCGGCCATCGTCACCGCCTCGCCCGTCGGACTTGCCGATGAACTGGATATCGGGTCCCGAGGACACTTCGGCGGTTCGCCCTCCCCCCACGGGCAGACCAAGCCGTCTGAGAATCCGTCGGAAATGGGCGGGGGTCATCACCTTGGCCGAGTCGGGCACCTTGGCGTTGCGTTCGACAACGTAGAGCCAGTTCGGAATCACGTAAGCCAGCAACAGCACCGGAAAACCAAGCAACCTGGGAACACACAGCGCGCAGAGGAACCCGATCCAGCCGCTGGGAATCACCAGCGCCGTCCAGAACCCGTTGCGGACCTTCAGCGCCTTGCTGTCGTCATCGACCCAGTGGCAGGTCCATGTCCACAACAGGAACAGACCCAGCAGCGGGATGTAGAGCAGAGGATTCAGGTAGTTGCCGCCGCCCTGGTGAATCGCCGAACGAGGATGCGGCAGAACGATGCCCCGCGAAAACGCTTCGGGAAACTCCGGCAGCCCCCTTCCCGAGATGGGCACGGCGACCTTCTGCGACTCGCCGGAGCCCTCGGTCGGGCTGTTGGTCTGCGCCGACGACTGGGCACTCGCGATCGATGAACCGACGGGGCCCCAGGACAGCAGGATGGCCCCCGACAGGCTCAACGCAACCAAGAACCGTGGACCGTTCACACCAGAGTCTCCCGCGGCCCCCTCATCCGTCGCGCCCCGTTTCATTCCCGCTACAGAATGGCCGCCGCCTTCACGTCGATGCCCTTGAGCATCATCTTCAGTTCCTCGACCGATCCGGACACCTCGAATGCCGCGGCACGGCTGATGAATTCCTCTTCGATGAAGTTGTACAGGCTCTCGTTGAACAACTGCATGCCCTCATCCTTGCCGATACGGATCGCATCGACCAGTTTCCCATCGTCCTCCTCGAGAATCAGTTTTCGGACTGTGGGATTGAACTTCATGATCTCAACGATCGGGACCCGCTTGGGATCCTCTCTGACCGTCGGCACAAGCTTCTGGGCGATGATGCCCTTCATGTTGAACGCCATGCTGCTTCGCAATGCCCGGTGCATGTCCTGTGGAAACAGGTCCAGGATTCGGCCGATGCAACTCGGAGCAGTCGACGCGTGGATCGTGCCGAAAACCAGGTGACCGGTCTCGGCCGCATGCATCGCCGTCTCGAAGGTCTCGGCGTCACGCATCTCGCCCACCAGCATCACGTCGGGATCCTGGCGAACCGCGTGTTTCAGGGCGACCTCAAAATCCTTGACATCCAGGCCGACTTCCCGCTGATTGATCAGGCACTTGTCCGGCGTGTAGACGAATTCGATCGGGTCCTCGATCGTCAGCACGTGTTTCCGATAGTTGGCGTTGATCCAGTTGAGCATGGAGGCGATCGTCGTACTTTTGCCGCTGCCGGTCACACCGGCCAGCAGGATCATGCCCTGGTCAAACTTGCAGAGTTCTTCCATCGCCGGCGGCAAATACAGGCCTTTGAAGTCCGGGATCCACCGCTCGACCTTCCGGGCGACCATGCCCCAGTTGCCCAACTGGATGAAAAGGTTCACACGGAATCGCCAGGTCTCGCCCTCGTATTCGACGACATGGGCGAAGTCGGTCCCGCCATTCTCATCAAAGATCTTGCGACTCCGCGCATCCATCATCGGACCGAAAAGCTGCTGCATGTGCTCACGGTCGATCGGCTCCATCTGCAGTTCCCGGAGCGTCCCCTTGACTCTCAGGATCGGCGCCTTGCCAACCTGCATGTGAAGGTCCGACCCCTCGTGCTTGATCAACTGGCGGAAGATCTTGTCGACTTCCAACTCGCCACCATCGGCGACTGACTTGGGGGGGGCATCGAGTTCTGTAGCCATGTTGATCTGGACTCCCTCTGGACTCTGCGGGGGCCACCTGGGCGTTCAGGCTGCCAGCCCGTCGGTTCTCACCACGACACCTCGGTCAGCAAGAAACCTCTTGGTCTCGGCAATCGTGTAGGTTCCGTAATGAAAGATGCTCGCCGCCAGGGCGGCACTGGCACCACCGGTGGTGACGACTTCACACAGGTGTTGGGGCGAACCGGCTCCACCACTGGCGACAACCGGAATCTTGACGGCCGCCGAAACGGCCCGCGTCATGGGAATATCATACCCATTCTGAGTGCCGTCGGCATCCATCGATGTCAGCACAATCTCACCAGCGCCCAGCCGTTCGGCCTCGACCGCCCACTCGACCGCCTCGAGCCCCGTCGGCACCCGTCCGCCGTTGACGTGCACCTCCCAGAACTCCTCTCCCTGGCGATCGACCCGCTTGGGATCGATGTTGACCACGATACACTGGCTGCCAAATCGCAACGCCGCTTCGCGGACCAGGTCCGGATCACTGACCGCCGAAGAATTGATCGAAACCTTGTCGCAACCGGCTTCGAGCAGGCAGCGAATGTCGTCCAGGGTGCGAATGCCACCGCCGACTGTCAGCGGCATGAAAATCACCTCGCTGGTCCGCCGGACCACGTCGAGCATGATGTCCCGACCTTCGTGGCTGGCCGTGATGTCCAGGAACACCAGTTCGTCGGCTCCCGCCTCCTCGTATCCGGCCGCGATATCCACCGGATCGCCGGCATCGCGAAGATTGACGAAGTTCACGCCCTTGACCACTCGGCCGGCGTGCACGTCCAGGCAGGGAATGATCCGCTTGGCCAGCATTCTGATCGCCGTCTCCCACGCGCACGATTCGAGCGAATCAACTGTATGCCTCGCCCCATCCAACGTCAATGTGCCACAATGGCACCCAGTCCCCACCCCCGTTGAACCCAATCCCACCCTCACGGTCCCCCCCGATGATCCCCGCAACGCAACTCGACGAACTTCCCATCCGGGTCGGACTCGGACAGTTCCAGCTCACCTCCGACTCCCTGCTGGCCTACATCAAGCAGTGCGGTGTCGACGACATCCAGATGAACACGGCACAGCTTCCCGGTGACAGTCGCTGGGAATTCGAGGACCTGGCTGCCCTGAGGGAACGGGTCAACGCCGCGGGACTCCGCCTGATGTCCCTCGAAAACGTTCCCGTCACGTTCTACGACAAGATCATGCTGGGGCTGCCCGGCCGGGACGAGCAGCTCGACCACATGGTCGCCACCGTCACCAACATGGGACGAGCGGGAATCCCCATCCTCGGTTACCACTTCATGCCAACCGGCGTCTGGCGAACCAGCAAGACCCAACCGGTCCGCGGTGGTGCCCTGGCAACCCGTTACGACCACCAGTTGGCCACATCCACAGATGACGACCGTTTCCAGCACAAGAACTCCACGGCCCACCCCGACCGCGACTACACCGTCGAGGAGATGTGGGAGAACTACTGCTGGTATCTCGAAAGAATCCTGCCGGCGTGCGAGACGGCCGGGGTCCGTTTGGCCCTGCATCCCGACGACCCCCCGGTGGACGCCGCGCTGGGTCGTGTCCCGCGACTGTTCCACGGTTTCGACTGCTTCCGCAAGGCGCTCGAGACGTTTGACTCACCCATGCACGGGCTGAACTTTTGCCACGGATGCTGGTCGGAGATGAAAGCCGGTGAGGGTGTACTGGACGCGATCCGGCACTTCGGCAGCCGGGACCGGATCTTCTACGTCCATTTCCGAGACGTGCAGGGCGGGATCGACGATTTCACCGAGTGCTTCCTGGGCGACGGGAACTGCGACCCGGTCGAAACCATTCGTACTCTGAAGGATGTCGGCTTCCGCGGCTTCCTGATTCCCGACCACGTGCCGCAGATGGAAGGCGACGAGGGCTGGAACCACCGCGGACGGGCCTGGACGGTCGGTTACATCCGCGGATTGCTTGACGCGGTGTTGGGTTAAACGCACGGGAGCCGGCCTCGTGAAGAAACCGGCTCCCGGTGGTCATCGACCTGTCCCGTCCCGCTAGACGAGTTCGTGCAGCGGGTTGGGGTTCTGGTTGAGCAACTTGATGGGCCGATCGGCGTCGTCGCGGATGAAGCCCTTCGGGTTGATTCCCATGTTGTGATAGATGGTGGCCAGGATCTCCTGGTACTTCACCGGCCGCTGGTCGGGATGCCCGGCATCCTTGGTCGTCGACCCGATCACCTGACCGGTCCGCAGACCGCCACCGGCCATCACAGCACAACTGGCCGGTGGCCAGTGATCCCGTCCGGCGTTCTTGTTGATCTTGGGCGTCCGGCCAAACTCGCTGCAGACCAGCACGGTCACGTCCTTGTCCATGCCCCGCTCGTGGAGGTCGGTGACCAGGGCACTGAGCACCTGGTCGACCAGCGGCAGCCTCGCCTTCATCTGGCCGAAGTTGTTGCCGTGGTAATCCCAGCGGCCAAAGCCCAGCGTGACACATCGCACACCGGCCTCGATCAGACGACGGCAGATCAACACCTGCTCATTCCAGACCGGAGGACCATCGCTGACGTTCTTGGGCGAACCCTTGCCGTAACGTTCACGGATCTTCGGGTCTTCCTTCGAGACGTCCAGGGCGTTGAGCAACTTGCTGGAGGTCAACACGTCGAAAGCCTGCTCGTAGATCGCATCGGCACCGCGGAATACGGCGTTGTCGGCCGAACGGCGGAAACCGTCAAAAGCCGAGAGCAGCTTCTTGCGATTGTTGAGCTGGTCGAGCGTGATGCCCTTCAGCGCCATGGCCTTGATGTCATCGCCATCGGGTTTGACCGGAGCGTAGGCCCGCCCCAGCTTGCCGGGGAAGCCGACATCACACCACGGCTTGTGGCCGCAAGTCTTGGTCAAACCCATGTAGGCCGGCACCGTCGAGTCACGGCTGCCAAGTTCCTTGGCCAGGAACGAGCCGATCGACGGCTGCTGCATCCGGGCCTGGTCACCGCGTCGCACACCGCTCCAGCAATGGGTCGCCGCGTGAGCACCATCGGAATCGGCGATCGAACGGATGATGGCGAACTTGTCGGCCATCTTGGCCATCCGCGGAGCCAACTCGCAGATCTCGATGCCCGGTACGTTGGTCGCGATCGGGTTGAATTCTCCCCGGACCGCCTTGGGGGCATCGGGCTTCAGGTCGACGAAGTCCTGGTGGGACACGCCCCCGGCCAGGAAGATCATGATGACCGCCTTGTTCTTCGTGTCGCCCTGGGCTCCGTTGGTCGCCTGTGACTGAGCCTTCATCAGCTCGGCCATCGTCAGACCGCCCAGGCCCAACCCGCCAATCTGGAGGAACGAACGACGCGAAACGCCGTCACAGAAACGATGTCCGGAACCACCCTGGATCGAGAGCATTCGGTTGTCTCCCAGCTATTTGTTCTTGCGACGGCAAACGACGGAATGCCGCTCTCCGATTATATCCCGAGAAACCATCCTATCAACAGATATCGATCCAACTGCCCGCCTGGCTCGAGTTTTTCGGGAGAAACAGGCCCGTCAAACGCTTAGACCGGCGACGGCAACCAGCCGTTTTTCAGGGCCAGGGCGTACAGCACGACCATGGGAGAAATCACCGCCAGGGCCAGGCCGCAGATCCACAGGAAGATCGTTGTCGGTTTTGATGGGCGAATCCGCTCATCAACCCGTCGGTGTCTCAGCCAGATCGTCCCCAGTGCCAGGGCGGGATAAAAGACGACCGAAACCAGGCTGGCGATCATCAGCATCAGCGGCGGGTTGGTGAACATCGAGTACATCGCGGTACCGGTGACCAGCGACACGCAGATCAGGATGCGGATCGACTTCTGCCTGGCCGGATAGTCGGCCGGATCGATGAGCCGCATCACGCAAAACGCGTCGGTCAGGAGCCTCGCCCCACCGGCCGCTCCGGCCAGCACGGTCGAGAACAGCACGAAGAAAGCACCGACGATGAAACCGGTGGCCGCCCAACTGGCCAGGGCTCCGGTGGAGAATTCGTTGATCACCGAGGTGTACATCTCCTGCAGCGTCGTCAGCGTCTGCTTGGCATCCGGATCGATCTGTTTCTCGTTGAGAATCGCCGCGCCGAGGAAGTAGAAGCAGAGCGTGCTGACGGTGTAGACGATCATTGTCAGGAACACGTCGGTGTACATCACCTTGACCCAGCCGCGTGCCCGCCTCGGCCACTCATCTCCCGGAACGCTCTCACCGGCATTCCGGGCGTAGCCCTTCTCAACGCACCAGTAGGTGTAGGTGATCATCTCGTAGTGACCGATCCCCGTGCCCGCGTAGGCGGCCAGGGCGGTCATCACGATGGTCGAAGCGGCCAGGCCGGCCATCAGGTTGCCGGGGAAGATCCGGAATTCCAGTCCACTGCGAATGTCGTCCCAGGTCACCGCGTAACCGGTCCACTGCAGCAGGACCGTGCAGGCGATCGTGATCAGCGTGAAGGTGAACACCAGGCCGATCGAAACGCGTTCGAGCACGTTGTAGCCGCCGGAGAGCAAAATGGCGGCGGCACCGATCGCCACGACAAGGGTCCAGATCACCGAGCCGTTGTCGCCCAGCTTGCCCGGCAGGGCCAACTCGACGGCCTGCCCCGCACCACCAACGATCGCTCCGCCGTTGATGTACATCAACAGCACGCTGACCAGGTAAACCCCCATGAACCAGTTGATCCGGGGTCGCTCGGCCGAGGAATCCTCAACGGCTGATTGTCGGCCAATCACGACGGCGGCAACCACCAGAAACCCGAACACCAAGGCCGGAATCCAGACCTCCGGTTCCAGCCCCAGGACACTGAGGGCGACGACGACGACGTTCTTCGGATCCACGTACGTGTACAAGGCCACGCCGGCGACGAACCCGACCAGTACCGTCGCCAGCCAGCGAATCGTTAACCAGTTCGGACGCTGAAGTCCCGGCCCCGGCAGGCCGTTGTAGACCTCCAGGAAGGTCTTCCCACTGGAAATCGTGTAACGGACCAGTTCGGCCTGCACGACGACCTTGAGGAAACACGAGGCGAGGATGAACCACAACAGCAGGTAACCGACCTCGGCTCCCAGCTTGGTCGTCATGATCAACTCGCCGGACCCCACGATCGATCCGACCAGGATCATCCCGGGACCGAGGTGCTTGAGCATGGCGAGGAACGTCCTGGGCGGCTCCTGGAACGAATCCGCCGATCTCGCGTAGGGGTTCTCGACAGACGGCTCACACTCCGTCTCAGCCGGGGACTGAGAGTTCGTGAATTTCCCCGCCTCGTCTCGGGGGTGCTCCGATTCGCTCATCCCATTCCCTCTCTAGACCCGCCGAATCCCGGAAGGCCGAAGCATGATACCAGAATCGATCACCGATACCTTATCATGAGTCGATCGGGTCCGTTTTCGCCCTGCCGACGGGCAAATAACCTCCGTCGGCGGCGCATCAGAAACAGGTCCGGAAACCCCTACCACACCCGTGACCCCGAAGGGTCCCCACGATGACACGACTCCTCGCACTGTTCGCCGCCGGTCTCTTCCTGCTCCCACCGCTCCCACCGCTCCAGGCGGCCGACAAGCCGGCAGACAAGACGACCCCGAAGCCGACGGCCGAGCAACTGACGTTCTTCGAAAAGAAGATCCGGCCACTGCTGGTCTCCAAGTGCTACGGCTGCCACTCGGCCAAGGCCAAGTCGATCAAGGGCGAACTGCTGCTCGACAGTCGTCAGGGCTGGTCCAAGGGAGGAGAAAGCGGACCGGCATTGGTACCGGGCAAGCCGGGCGAGAGCCTGCTGATCGAGGCAGTCAAGTACGACGGACTGGAGATGCCCCCCAAGGAAAAACTCTCCGACCAGCAGATCGCCGACCTGGTCCGCTGGGTCAAGATGGGTGCTCCCGATCCCCGCAAAGGAGAAACCGCATCGTTGATCCGCCGTGAGATCAACATCGAGGAAGGACGACGATTCTGGGCGTTTCAGCCCCCGACCGAATCGCCTCTGCCCGTGGTCAAGAACCGTCGCTGGCCACAGGGGCCGATCGATCACTTTATCCTCTCGCGTATCGAAGCCGCGGGCCTCGAGCCAGCCGAAGATGCCGACAAGGCCACCCTCGCCCGCCGACTCCACTTCGACCTGGTCGGACTGCCCCCCACGCCCAAACAGCTCGAGGCCTTCCTGGCTGACAAGCGACCCAACGCACTCGAGGCACTCGTCGACCGCCTGCTCAAGTCGCCTCACTTCGGCGAACGCTGGGGCCGACACTGGCTCGACGTCGTCCGGTTCGCCGAATCAACCGGCATGGAACGCAACTACACGTTCCCACACGCCTGGCGGTACCGCGACTATGTCATCGACACGTTCAATCGCGACGTGCCGTACAACCGCTTCATCCGCGAACAGGTCGCCGGGGACCTGCTTCCGGCCAAGACACCCGCAGAACGCAACCGGCTGAAAATCGCCACCGCCTTTCTGGCGATGGGACCCAAGTCGCTCAACGAACGCAACAAGGCGATTTTCCAGATGGATATCGTCGACGAACAGATCGACATCACCACCCGGGCTGTGATGGGGCTGACGGTCAGTTGTGCACGGTGTCACGACCACAAGTTCGACCCGTTCCCGACCGAAGACTACTACGCCCTGGCCGGGATCTTCCGCAGCACCGAAACCCTCTACGGCACCTCCGGAGGACAGGGCAACCGGCAGGCCGGCAAGCTCGCCTCGCTCGAACCGATCGGTACCGCCGCCAAGCCCGCTCCGACCAAGAAGCCGGTCGCCAAAAAAGCCGATGTTCCGGCCAAAAAGACGGCCAGGAAGCCCGGCAACTCCAAGCGGCTCAAGCAGTTGGTGGCCCAGCAGAAGAAGGTGAAACAGGAACTCAACGAGGCACGTGCCAAGCTCAGCGACAAGGTGAAGAAGAACAAGAAGCAGACCAACCGAGCCCTGAAGCCCATCCGGACTCGTCTCAGAAAGCTCAACAATCAGATCCAGCAACTCCGCGGCGGAGGCGGTGGGAAAAAGAAGAAGAAAAAGGGCGGCGGGGCCAAGAAACCCAGCGGCCCGGTTGCCATGGGGGTCCGCGAGGGCTCACCGGCTGATTGCCGGGTGCACATCCGCGGCAACATCCGCACGCTGGGCGACAGCGTCACTCGCGGTTTCCTGCAGGTGGTGAAGCTCGACGGGAGCGACAAGATCAACGCCAGGCAGAGTGGGCGGCTCGAATTGGCCAACTGGCTCACGCATGCCGACAATCCGCTCACCGCCCGGGTGATGGCCAACCGGGTGTGGTACCACCTGACCGGCCGCGGCCTGGTCACAACTCCGGACAACTTCGGGGCGATGGGACAACGGCCGTCGCACCCCGAACTGCTCGACCACCTGGCGTTGAAGTTCCGGCAGGACAACTGGTCGGTCAAGTCTCTGGTCCGCAGCATCGTGCTCAGCCACGCCTACCGGCTCTCGAGTTCCCCGAACACCGCCGGCACCGCTCGCGACCCCGACAACACGCTGTTCTGGCGCATGAACCACCGTCGGCTCGACGCCGAATCGATTCGCGACGCGATCCTGACCGCCAGCGGTCAGCTCGATCCCACGCCCCGCAAGCAGTCGATCATCTCGGAAATCGGCGACGCCAACGTCGGTCGCAACGCCAATCTCACTCGCCGGATCAACGAATCGAACCGGCATCGCAGCGTCTACCTGCCGATCGTCCGCAACCGTCTGCCCGAGATGCTGCGGCTGTTCGACTTTGCCGAACCCTCGATCATCGTCGGCCGCCGCGAGGTGACCACCGTGCCGGCCCAGGCGCTGTTCCTGCTCAACAGCAGCTTCGTGATCGAGCAATCCGACCACATGGCCAGGCGAATCCTGGCCGCCGCCGATGACCCCGCCCGTGTGCGACAGGCCTACCGCCTGGCACTGGGACGAATCCCCTCCGACGCCGAAATTGCCGCTGCTACGGGACTGATCCGCGACACGATTGCCAGCCTGCCCAGCGACGACGACGGCAAACAACTCCGGGCGTGGTCCGGACTCTGCCAGTCCCTGATGGCCTGTGCCGAGTTCCGATACCTCCAGTAATCCACGACACAACAAGCAAGAAATCACCAGACGGAATCGAATCATGATGTTCTCGACCCCCACGCGCCGCGACCTGCTCAAGGGACTTTCCTGCGGCTTCGGTTACGCCGCCCTGGCCGGTCTGGCTGCCGAGGCGGCCGCGGCCGACACCAAGCGACAGGACGCCCTGGCACCGCTCAAGCCCCACTTCGCCCCCAGGGCCAAGCGGGTGATCTTCCTGTGCATGCGAGGCGGTCCGTCCCACGTCGACACCTTCGACCACAAGCCGCAACTGGCCGTCGACAACGGCAAACCGGCTCCCGGCAAGAAGAACCGCAAGCTGATGGAATCGCCCTGGGCCTTCAAGCAGCACGGCCAGAGCGGGCAGTGGATTTCGGAGCTGTTTCCCAATGTCGCCGGCCACGCCGATGACCTCTGTGTTCTCAACGGCATGCACGCCGACGTGCCCAGCCACCCCGAGTGCTTCGTGCAGTTGCACACCGGCAGCTTCCAGTTCGTCCGCCCCTCGATGGGTGCCTGGGTGCTGTATGGCCTGGGAACCGAGAACGCCAATCTGCCCGGCTTCATCACGCTCAACCCGCCCAGCCGCGTCGGCGGTGCCCAGAACTACGGCAGTTCGTTCCTGCCGGCCGTCTACCAGGGCACCCGCATCGGCCAACTCGGCCAGTCGCTGAAAACCGCCACCATCGGCAACCTCAGGAACCCGCGGCTCGACCGGTCGGCCCAACGTCGGCAGATCGATTTCGTGCAGTCGCTCAACCGTGGACTGATCGAAAAACGGCAGTCCGACGAGCAACTGGAGAGCGTGATCGAGTCGTACGAGCTGGCCTTCCGCATGCAGTCGGAACTGCCCAAGGTACTCAGCCTTTCCCAGGAAACCGCCAAGACCCAGCAGGCCTACGGCGTCGACGCCGGGCCAACCGACAACTTCGGTCGCCAGTGCCTGCTGGCCCGGCGGCTGGCCGAGGCCGGGGTCCGCTTTATCGAGCTGTCCCACGCCAACTGGGACCAGCACGGTGGCCTGCAGAAGCGGTTGACCGCCAACTGCCGGGCCGTCGATCAGCCGATCGCCGCCCTGCTTGCTGACCTCAAACAGCGAGACATGCTCAAGGACACGCTGGTGGTCTGGGGCGGAGAATTCGGACGCACGCCGCACATCAAGAAGGCCGACGGACGTGACCACAACTCGACCGGGTTCACGTTCTGGATGGCCGGAGGCGGCGTGAAGGGCGGCATCGCCCACGGGAAGACCGACCAGTACGGGATGGAAGCCGTCAGCGGCAAGGTCCATTTCCACGACCTGCACGCCACCATGCTCCACCTGCTGGGCCTGGACCACAAGAAGCTGACCTACCGCTACGCCGGTCGAGATTTCCGGCTGACCGACGTCTACGGCGATGTGGTCAAAGAGATCCTGGTGTAGGTCACAGGGCGACACTGCGGGTCAAACACCGACAAATTCGGTGTTTGACCCGTTTTTTTTTGCGCCGAAATCACTTGCAGACCTTCCGGTTCCGGATCGCCGCCTGGGAAGAACTGGACGGCACTCGACCGTCACACCCACAAACTCCTCCCAGATTGCCTGCCCTGCCACTCCGAGTTCCGGTCAGTCAAACCTTACCGGTCATTCCAGACCAACGGCATTCGGCAGCACCGTTTGGGCCGATTGTGCTGAATCTCGGAAGCCGGTCGTGCTGATGAAGACCACAAGGACGATTGTGCGGCCCCTTCGGGTCGTACTGGCTGTCTTCACCAGGAGCTGGAAGCGTGCATCTTTCATCATGGCTGGACTCGGTGAGAGTCCGATTGGGATCACTGAAACACCGTCGCCACGGCCGCCAATTGGTTCGTCGCCCGGCCCCGCGAGCGGCTATCACCGAGCAGTTGGAGGACCGGACCTTGTTGTCGGTCACTTCGCTGTGGCTCGACGGCGAACTCTCGATCGTCTCGGATTCTAACGACAGCATCACCGTCGAATCCGACGCTGCCCAACAGGTGGTGGTCAAGGTCAACGGCGTGGTCGATAACAGCGTGCCCTCGATTGCGGCATCTGATGTTCGGGCCATCGTTGTCGAGGGTGGAGATTTGGGCAACCGCCTCGACCTTCGGGCGATTTCCACATCGGCATTCAGTTACACCGATCCGGTGACCGGCGACCCGATGTCGATCACTATCGAGGGAAACAACGGCGATGACGTCATCTACGGTTCGTCAGGATTCGGAGACGTGATCTCCGGCGGAGACGGCGATGACTTCATCGACGGCCGTGAGGGCGACGACGTCATCACCGGTGACGACGGCAACGATTCCATCTACGGCCAGGATGGAGATGACGAGATCTCCGGAAACGATGGCGACGATTTTGTCGTCGGTCTGGCCGGTGACGACGTGATCGACGGCGGCGACGGAGCCGACACGCTCAACGGCGGTGACGGCGACGACGTGGTCTCCGGCGGCGACCACTCCGACGTGATCCAGGGCAACGACGGCAACGACACGCTCAACGGCGAATCCGGTGCCGACACGATCCGCGGTGGCAGCGGCAACGACTCGGTCCGGGGTGGCGGAGCAGCCGACCGGATCGAGGGTGATGACGGAGATGACGTCCTCAACGGCCAGGGCGCCAGCGACGTGATCTACGGCGGCAACGGCAACGACAGCCTGATCGGTGGTGCCGGGCTCGACACCCTGGTCGGCAACAACGGCGACGACCGGCTCAGCGGCTCGGGAGGCAACGACTTCCTCGAGGGTCACTTCGGCAACGACAGCGTCTTCGGCGGTGGAGGGCACGACCTGCTCTACGGCGACCGTTCCAACCCCAACATCACCAGCGACGGCAACGACATCGTCCGCGGCCAGGGCGGCAACGACACGATCTACGGAGGCGGCGGTGCCGACCGGCTCGAGGGCGGATCGGGCGACGACGTGATCGACAGTTTCCTGCCCCAGTTGACCCTGGTCCTGGTCGACGACCCCATCGTGACATCCGAGGGCAATACCGCGTCGCTGTCGGTCTTCAGTACCGACTTCGAGAGCGGAGTTCCCGACGAATTCACCGGGTTCACCTCGACGACCGCAGTCGAGGGTTTCGCTGGACTGGGCACCAACTCGAACGTCTTCGCCGGACAGTTCCTGCAGAACGACAGCGGCTGCTGCTCGCTCGATCCGTCCACCGGACAGACGCCAACGCGCCTGACCCTGACTGACCTGCCCTCTCACCAGAGTGTCGACGTCGACTTCCTGCTGGCGATCATCAACTCGTGGGAGAGCTCGGACGATTCCAGTGTCTACGGACCGGACAACCTTGTCGTCACAGTCGACGGGACTCAGATCTTCAACGACAACTTCCGCAACTACGACGGCACCGATCAGGGCTATCAGCCGCCGACCGGAGTCGCGCTGACCACTCCCCCGCTGGACGATCTCGGCTTCCCCGGCCCGTCAGCGGCACTCGAGCAAAACGACAGTGGCTACAACATGGGTCTGGACCCGGCCTTCGACGCCATTCCCCACACCGCATCGACATTGACCATCGAATGGTACACCGAAGGTGGGTGGGAAGGTGGAGCGAACGAATCTTGGGGAATCGACAACGTCGAGGTGACTCTTAACGGAGTCCCCGTCCAGTCGACCGCCACGTTCAACGTCACGCTCACCCAGCCGTCCAACAAGGTCATCACCCTGGACTACACGACCTCCGACGGCACCGCCGTGGCCGGTTCGGACTACGTCACCGAAAGCGGAATCCTGACCTTCTCGGCCGGGGCCACCCAGCGGACGATCGAAGTCAGCGTGCTCGGCGACGACGTCGTCGAGGGCGACGAGACTTTCGATCTCTTCCTGTTCAACGCCGTCAACGCGGCCGTCGGTGATGCGGTGGGCACCGCCACGATCACCGATGACGACCAGGCCCAGGCAATCACCTACTGGCCCCAGGACTGGTCATCGGAAACCGACGCGAGAAGCTTCGTCATCGAGTTGGCTCCCGGCACCGACGCAGGGATGCTCGGCACAATGATGGGAATCGATCCCCAGGCGACCGGTGTGATCGAGAACACGTTCACGCTGACACTGGCAGATGGCCAGGAACCCGAAGAACTGATCGCGATGCTCGAGACATTCGAGAATGTCACGAACTATTACCCGCTTGAAACTCACGTCATGGTCACCCGGGCAGTGCCCGATGACCCGCTTTACGCCAACCAGTGGCACCTCAGCAATACGGCTCAGACAGGTGGCACGGCCGGGGTCGACGCCAACGTCGAAAATGTCTGGGACGACTACCGTGGAACCGGAGTGGTCATCGGCATCGTCGATGACGGGTTCCAGCACTCTCACCCCGACCTCAATGCCAATTATGACGCCAGTCTCAGCTACGACTTCAACGACGATGACAACGATCCGACACCGGTCGGCAATGCCAGTCACGGAACCAGCGTCGGTGGTGTTGCAGCCGGAGTCGGATTCAACACCGTCGGCATCGCGGGCGCCGCTCCCGCGGCAACGCTGTCCGGTCTCAGGTTGATCGACGGTCCGTTGACAGACCAACTCGAAGCCAACGCGTTGCAGTTCCAGAATCAGCAAATCGACATCTACAACAACAGCTGGGGCCCCCCGGACAGCGGGACCATTGCCGGCCCCGGAACACTCACCGCAGCGGCACTCCGCAACGGCGCCACCAATGGTCGCGGCGGCCTGGGCGTGATCTACACCTGGGCTGGTGGAAACGGCGGCGACCTGACAAGCGACAACGTCAATTACGACGGTTACGCCAACTCGCGGTACACGGTTGCCGTGGGGGCCATCGATCACAACGGTGTCCGATCCAATTACAGCGATCCGGGCGCAGCGTTGATGGTCGTCGCTCCCTCCAACGGAGCCCCGGGAGCTGGCATCACAACCACGGATCTGGTCGGCGGCGGAAACGTCTCCAACGATTACACCGACAGCTTCGGCGGCACCTCCTCGGCCACTCCGCTGGTATCCGGCGTGCTGGCCCTGGTCCTGGAAGCCAACCCCACGTTGACCTACCGAGATGTCAATCACATCCTGGTCAATTCCGCAGCAATGACCGATGCCGGCAACGCCGACTGGTCCCAGAACGCAGCTGGACACGACATCAACCACGAATACGGTTTCGGTCGCATCGACGCGGCCACAGCCGTGGCGACTGCCGAGGGCTGGAGCAACGTCGGGCCCGAGATTTCGGCCACCAGCGGTTTCGTTACCGTCGGCTCCGTCATCCCGGACGATTCGACAGCAGGCCTGGTTTCGACAGTCAATATCCCCGACGACGTTACGCTCGAATACGTCGAGGCTGTGGTGAACATCACCCATGCCAACCGGGGCAATCTCGAGATCACGCTCACCTCACCCGGCGGCACCGACTCGATCCTCGCCGAGGTCCGCAACAGCGACTCCGGATCCGACTACACCAACTGGATCTTCACATCGACCCGCCACTGGGACGAATCATCGCAGGGTGACTGGACCCTGACGGTTCGTGACCTGGCTTCCGGAGAAACCGGAACACTCGACGACTGGTCGCTGAACCTCTTCGGAACGGCTCCGACAACCACCCCCACCGGTCCGCCGCCTTCGACTCCGCTACAGGAACCCGACCTGATCGGTGACACCCTGATCGGGAATTCGGGCAACGACGTCATCCGTGGGGCACTCGGTGACGATCTGTTGGTCGGCAACGGCGGCCGTGACCTGATGAACGCCGGTGGCGGCGACGATCGGCTCTTTGGTGGCGGATCCCGTGACACACTCGGCGGTGGATCCGGCGACGACTTCCTCAACGGACAGGGTGGTGTCGACACCGTCGATGGTGACGACGACAACGACACCCTGGTCTGGCAGGTCGGAGCCGGCAGCGACAGCTTCTCGGGGACCGAGGGCTTCGACGAACTGGTCATTCAGGGCAACAGCGCCAACAACCGGCTGACGGTCAGCGAAAGTGTCGCAGGCAACGTCCTCATCAGCGACAACACCTACCAGGTGACGGCCGCGTCGAGCGTCACACAGGTGACGATCAACGCCGGTCCCGGCAACGACCGCGTCACCATCGAGGACGTCAACGGAGCCAGCGGAATCCTGCTGGCGGTCAACGGCGAGAACGGCGGCGACACGATCGACGCCTCCGGCGCCGACCTCGGCGATGTCCGACTGCTCGTCCAGGGCGGTGACGGCAACGACGTGATCACCGGCAGCGACGGCGACGACGTCCTGCGAGGTAACGACGGCAACGACACCGTCGATGGCGGAGCCGGCGACGACACAATCAACGGTGGAGCCAACCACGACTCGCTGAGCGGTGGCGACGATGACGACCGGATCGACGGTGGTGCCGACAACGACACCATCGCCGGCGGCGCCGGCGACGACCTGCTGCAGGGCGAAGACGGCAACGACAGCCTGGTCGGTGACGACGGCGACGACACCCTGGTCGGTGGCGACGGCGATGACGCGATCAACGGATCCGCCGGTGACGACTCGGCACTGGGTGGAGACGGCCAGGACTCGCTGCTGGGTGGCATCGGCGACGATACGCTCGACGGCGGCGTCGACAACGACACCATCTCGGGACAGGGCGGCAACGACGTGATCGCCGGCCGACACGGTGACGACAACCTCGCCGGCAACGAGGGCGACGACATCATCAACGGCGGTGACGGCCACGACGTGATCACCGGTGGTTCCGGTGACGACCTGCTGGGTGGCCACGACGGCGACGACCGCATCAACGCCGGTGGTGGTGCCGACACGCTGGTCGGCGGTGACGGCCACGACACGCTGCTGGGTGGCGGAGGATCCGACATCGCCGTGGGTGGTGATGGCAATGACTTCATCAACGGCAACGGATCGACCGACATCATCAACGGCAACGAGGGCCAGGACCAGGACGGATCGAATCTCGCCAGCGAGATCGACAACGCCTTCCAGTTGGACGGCTCGATCCTGGATCTGCTCGACCAGGTCTAGTCCCGGCCCCGGGGTTCGGCGATCACACGTCCAGGCAGATGTCGTCGAAACAGTCGCCGAAACAGTCGTCGATTTCGGCCGCCGTTCCCACGACCCTGTTGTCACCGTCGCCGCCGCAGAGCCGGTCGACTCCGGAATGCCCGTTGACGGTGTCGTCACCGTCTCCACCGAGAATCGAATCGGCGCCCGAACCCCCCAGCAACTTGTCGTTGCCCGCCTGGCCCAGGATCACGTCGTTTCCGGCCCGACCGTTGACCCGGTCGTTGCCGTCGTGACCCGCCATCCGGTCGTTGCCAAGGCCACCGTCAAGCACGTCGTCACCCGATCCACCGCGAAGCGTGTCGTTGCCTGCGGCTCCGGAAAGTGTCGTGGGACCTGAGAACTCGGTGGCATCGATCAGGTTGTCACCGTCGCCACCGTTCAGCGACGCCTTCTCGATCGAGACCAGGGAATCCGAACCGTCTCCATCCAGGGACAGGTCCGAAAGCGTCCAGTCGGTGTCACGGGTCCCGCTGACCCGGTCGTCTCCGTCACCGCCGTCGATCAGGTCGTCTCCTCCCTGTCCCAGCAACACGTCATCACCCAATTCGCCGGCCAGCGAGTCGTCTCCAATTCCGCCCAGCAGGGTGTCGTCACCGTCTCCACCAACCGCCGAATCGTTCCCGGCGGAACCATTGAGCACATCGGCGGCGGCTCCACCACGCAGGGTGTCGGCACCGGCACCGCCGATCAGCGTCACCGGGACCACGGCCGAGGTGGCGTCGATCGCATTGCCATCGTCACCCCCGGTCAACTCGACTCCTTCGATCTCCGAAAACGTGTCGCTACCCAGTCCGGTGAGCGTGGCGACCGTCAGCACAAAGTCGACGTTGGCGGACTCTGCCAGCAGATCATCACCATCACCGCCCTGAAGCGTGTCGTCACCGGATCCACCGCCCAGTCGATCTTCATCACCCTGGCCCTGAAGCAGGTCGTTTCCGGCACCACCGTCCAGGGAATCGGTGCCATCGCCACCCCGAACAACATCCGCTCCGGCACCTGCCTCCAGTTGGTCGTTTCCGTCACCACCGTCCAACAGGTCGGACCCGGCACCAGCCAGCAAGGTGTCGTCGCCACCCTCGCCTCGCAGGATCACGTCGCCCGAATAGCCTGAAGCATCCAGGACGTTGTTGCCGGCTCCACCAACCAGTTCCACGGTCTCGACGGTCGACAACGTATCGGTGCCGACCCCGCTGAGTTGTCCGTCGACAAGCACCAGGTCGCCGTCCAGGGTTTCCCACGCCACGTCACCGGTGCCACCGCCTCCGATGAGTTCGTCGTCACCCAATCCGCCGACCAGCGTGTCGAGGTTGCCGCCGTTGCCCTTGATTCGGTCATCGCCGCCGCCGCCCTCGAGCCGGTCGTTGCCGCCGCCTCCGTAAAGCCGGTCGTCACCATCTCCGGCCACAAGGCTGTCGTTGCCTCCCTGGCCGTTGAGCATGTCGAACCCGCTGCCCCCAACCAGGGTGTCGTCGCCATCCCCGCCACGAATCGTGACGTTTCCGGAGAATCCGCTGGCATCGATCGTGTTCGCCTGTTCGTCTCCGGCCAGGTCCCCGCGTTCGACCGACAGCAACACGTCGGTCCCGGCCCCGGTCAAAACCGTGTCCGCAAGCACCCAGTCGACACCACCGGGACCGACCACCCAGTCGATACCCGCACCACCATCCAGCGTGTCGTCACCGTCGCCACCGATCAGCGAGTCGCGTTG
>MDTE01004648.1_pt1 | contig 96442 bp, 96 predicted proteins | sample 811231 | NCBI WGS metagenome assembly MDTE01 (sample SAMN05326651, study PRJNA326480) | marine metagenome | isolation source: seawater | place: Indian Ocean: Red Sea | collected 2010 | reverse complement strand
GTCACTACCCCTTAACAATCTCCGGCACCCCAACCTCCTCCTGCCACGCCTCCCCCGCCCGCTTCACCGCATCCGCCGCCAGATGACACGTCGCCTCTTCCGTCAGCGCATAAATCTGGTATCAGTACCCGATCGTGTCGAACCGTTCTCCCAGGTTCACAAACTTCCCCGCCCGAACGATCGGTGTATCCGGCGCCAGTTCAGTCACACGCCACGCATCATTCATCCCGAGCAAGTAGTCCGTCGTCTCCTTCGCCCGCGCCTTTATCGCGTCTGAGAACCAGTCCGCAGACAACGGGTTCAGTTTGTGTAGTCGAGTATCCTAGTAGTGCGTATGGAACTCGACGTGCCCCGTCGGCTTCAGCTCTTCAGCGTAGCGCCAGAACGCAGTTGTCTCTTCGGGTGCCAACTCCCCCTCCAGGTGCCGACCGAAACTGAACATCGGAACTTCACTCTCTCCGTTCGTACACGACATCCCGTGATACGACCCGTCCGGATTCGGCTTCGGCACAAAGCAGAACTGAAATCGCTCCCTTAGACTGTGACTGAGAGCGGACCGGTCTGTCAATGCGTAAAACGCCGCAAGAACCGGTCTGGCCGCCGGTTCCGCCGGCTGCATTGTGGCATTGACCAGGATGGTTTCTTCTCGGGTAGCGGTTTCCAATGCAAGGATCCGTCGCCCTTCAGCCGTTACCCCAATCTCGGCGAGAGACAGGTCGGGATGGAGGGCACTCAGGGTCTCCATCTCCTCCTCGATGGCCTCAGGCGTGACATAGGGCTTGTTGGCGACCGACACCGTCACGCCCGCTTTAAGGTCCAGAGACAACTCGCAGTTTTCGCGAGGCTCAAAGACCACGTCACCGTCATCGACCGGCCGCCACGATTTCCCCTCAGGACACATCCAGTAGGGCGGATCCATGTAGCCGGATCCGTTCGTATCCGTAAACCGAAACTGGACGCGTACTGAAGTATCCTTGTTGGCGGAAAGCTGGATATGGAAGGCATACTCCCGGGGCCCCCCGCACCCCCGAAGTTGACCTGTAGCGCATCGTAGAACCATTGTGGGACGGTTTCCGGTTTAGGATCCACCCGGTAGGTCAGACGACCGATTTGCTCAATCGGCCCAGCACTTCCCGTGGAGAAATCCGCCGTGATACGGACGCCGTCGCTGTCATCTTCCAAGGTCATGAGAGAACGCAGGAATACTCGGTTCTGGGGTTTTGACACAGAGGCAATGGCCTCATTATCGTGTGCCACGGGACGCACCACAACAGACATAAGTACTGCCATTGTCATAACGGAGACAGAACGTGAAAATCGTGGACATCGAGGTCATTCGCTTCAAAACAAAGACGAGGAATTACCCGACAAAATGGGGCTATTACTACTGGGGCGACGAGCGGGACGGATCCTCATCCATCACCAGGATCGTCACCGATGAGGACGCCGTCGGATATAACCTCGGCGGTGATCAGGCCACCATGGATCGCGTCGTCAAGCCGCTCCTGGTCGGAGAGAACCCGCTGGACAGGGAGAAGCTCTGGCACTGGATGGATCAGCACCCCGGGTTCTCCGAGGGCCTAGCCGGATCGATCGACTGCGCGCTGTGGGATCTCTACGGACGGATGGTGGGACTCCCCGTCCACAAGTGTCTCGGCGGGTGTCGCGACAAGGTGAAGGCCTACGCCAGCACCTGGCCGAACATGGGCAAACCCGATGACTACGCGAAGCACGCCGTCGAGATGAAGGAGCTCGGGTACACCGCCTACAAAGTCCACGCCTACATCTACTTCAACCCGAGGACGTGGGAACCCGCGCCACAGCTACCCGGATTCCCGAAAGAAGATGTCGAGGTCTGTCGTGCCGTGCGTGAGGCAGTCGGATCAGATATGGTCTTGATGCTGGACCCGTTCGGAGTCTATACGCTGGAGGAAGCGATCTGGGTGGGACACGAGCTGGAGAAGCTCGATTTCTACTGGCTGGAACACCCGATGGTCGAGACGCGCGTGGAGGCCTATCGCCGTCTGTGTAACGAACTGGACATCGCCGTCTGTTCGCCCGAACACGCCCCCGGCGGACCGTTCACACGCGCAGAGTGGGTCCTGCAGGGCGGGTCGGACATGAGCCGGATCGACGTGCACTACGGGGGGATTACGGGAAGCTATAAACACGCCATGCTCTGTCAGGCCTACGGCATCCAGTGCGAGATGCACGGCGGGGGGTGGACCAACACGCACATCCTCGGTGCGACCCCGGAATCCACGTGCGAATACTTCGAGCGAGGCCTGCTCCGTCCCGACCTGGACTACGAGAAGCCAGCGCCGTTCCTCAAGGCCATCTGCGACCCCATAGACGACGGTGGCAACATCATCCTCCCGACAACACCGGGCCTGGGAATGGAATTCGACTGGGACTACATCGAGGAGAATCGGCTATAGATCCGCAACGCTTAGGGTGCAGTTTAGGCTCTCCTCTCCCACGAGTGGGAGAGGACGGTCTGCCTATGACAGACCGGGTGAGGTCCCGACCGACGCTGCGGCCAATATCACAACCGTACAACCTCCCCAGTCTCTGCCGACTCCATCGCCGCATCATACACCCGCATCACCGTCATCATCTGATCGGGCGTCACCACCAACTCCGCACCATTGTTCAGCACATCCGAAATGTTCGCATAATAGGATGTCCACGAACCCCGCACACTCTCGAGAATCCGCTCCTCCTGCTCCCCTGATACGTGGGTCGTCACCCTGGCCCGAATCTCTGGATCCTCTTCCGCCTCGAGAATCCTCCCCTCTCGCATGTAGGGCTCCTGCGGATCCAGCCCATACTTGATCAGCGCGCCCTGATCCCCACACACATACCATCGCGGCTTTTCCACCGCCGCCAGATTCCCGATCTCGATCTGATATATCACATCGTTCGCGTAGTGGATCGTGACAGTCCCATAGTTCCCGATGTCCGTCTCCCACGTGTCACGATACGCCAGGTGACAGAATACGTGATCCGGCGACGAATCCACTAGTTGCAACGCCTGATCCACAAAATGCGCCGGCCAGTCATACAGGATCCCGCCGCTCGACGCCATGTCACCTCGCCACCGACCTGGCGAACCGTATCGCATGATCGCGACCTGGTAGAGGTAGGGCTCACCTAGAAGCCCGTCTTCGATCGCCTTCCGTATCGTGAGATAGTCCCAATCCCATCGACGATTGTGAAACACCGACAGCATCACGTCGTTCCGCTCGCTGGCCGCGATCATCTGGCGGGCTTCACGCGCGTTCATGCACATGATCTTGTCGGTAACCACGTGCTTCCCCGCATCCATCGCCCGAACCGCCAGATCCGCGTGCGAATCGTGCGGCGTAGCGATCACCACCAGATCGACCTGATCATCCCCCAGCATCTCATCGAAGTCGGCAAAAATCTTCGCATCCGGATAATGCGACTTCGCCTCCGCCTGCCGCTCCGTGTCCCGCGTTGAGATCGCGTACAGGTTGATACCCTCGGTCAGGCTGATCAGATAGCTCTGAAAAGCCCGCCCACTGTATCCGTATCCGACGACTGCGGCGTTGATCATTGGGAAATCTGGTGAAGGCTACGCACCGTCATCCCGCCTGCCTGGCCGTAGCCTTGGCGAAGGCAGGAGTAGGGCCGAACGTCGTTCGGGTCGTATCGAGGGACGGTTGTAGAGCATGAATAGAGAATCACCACTCGCCCCTCGATACGTCGGGGCTATGGTGTCCGTATGGGAGCCACCTTAAGGGTCTGCCTGGGCCGACACTCAGGGTGAACGGTGGGTGATCCGTTGGCTTACTACTGTTGCTTCCAATAATGACTCAACACCGACCTCAACATCGCATACGCCTCATCCTGCTCCTCGGTCTCCGGCTCTACCTCCTTCGTCTCGAGATCGTCCTCCGCGACGTTGTAGAACCGACCATCGGTGTAGAGCTTGTACTCCTTCGTCTGCGCCCATTCCTCGAGCTGATAGTTTGCCTTCCCGTGTCCGGGCAACGGATTGTGCCACTGGTAGATCCAGTCTCTCGGATCCCCATCATCGCCCATCAGCTGCGGTAGGAAGGATCGCCCGTCGCAGACGACATCACCGGGAAGTGCGGTTCGTGCCACCTGCATCATCGTCGGCAGAAAGTCCGTGCAGTCGACGAGATCATCGCAAACGGTGCCAGCCGCCCGATCCCCCCACTGAGCGATGAACGGCACCCGGGTACCCGCATCCGTCGAGTACCCCTTCCCGCCCTGGAACTCACGATCGCCCAGCATCGACGTCACCTCACGTGGCGACCCGTTGTCCCCGATAAACATCACGAGCGTGTCGTCTCGCAGACCCAGCTCATCCAGGCCGTCGAGGATATAGCCGATGAGCTTGTCCATATACTCGACCATATCCTTGAAGTTCCCGACATCATTCCTATGACGATCCTCTTCCCACCCGGGACTGTCGGGTGTCGGCATAAACGGTCCGTGCGTGAGCGCCATGGGATAGTAGATAAAGAAGGGCTCATCCTTGTGCCGTGAGGCGAAGTCGAGCAGGTAGCCAGTATACAGGTCAGGGCCATAGGTCCCGTCTGCATCCTCGAAGGGCTCACCGTTTGTGTTGATCACCGGATCCGCATACCGAGATCCTTTGTCCTCCGTATGTCCAGCGTGCCACAGGAAGTACTCGTCGAATCCCGCGTCTTCCGGAAGCTTGCCCTTCCCTCTCCATTCCGGCTCGAAGTCAGGTGGGTTGTAGCTCCACAGCTGCCACTTGCCCGTGATGCAGGTCTTGTATCCCGCGTCCTGCATGTAGTGGCCGAACGTCTGCTCGTCTGGATCCATCACCCCGAAGGCACGCCAGTTCCGGAAGTTATACATCCCCGTCATCAGTGCCATCCGCGTCGGAGTGCAGAGCGGAAGCGAGTATGCGTGGGTGAATCGCACACCCCGTTCCGCCATCTCGTCCAGCCTTGGCGTCGCATACGACTTTCCACCATAGGAGCCGAGACACTCGTATCCGAGATCGTCCGCGAGAATCAGGATGATGTTCTGTTTGTCAGCCATGGCTCGATGCCTTTCGCTCCATCCTTCGCCTGCGACGGGGAATGAGCGTGCCTGATATCCTATGCTTGCTTCGTAGCGATTCTTTTGTCCAGGAGAGTGGAATCAGCCTCCCGCGACAATCGCCTCGCGGACACGCGCAGTCAGGGCTCCCCCTTCTTCTGCATCCGGAGCAACAGGAACCTGTTCGTGTCCCTCAGGCAGATCGGTCACCACGGACCCGTCGGCGTTCACGTTCAGCCGTAAGGCGGGATCTCGTCCTAACGCCGAACCGGGACCGTGCATCACGGCGCGCTCGGCGGCAGACATCCCGTCACAGATTTCGATATTCCAGTAAACCTCAGGCAGATACACTTCCTGGCAGGGCCCACTTCGACACGATGTACGCGATGCGAACTTGAACAACAATGACCTTCGGTCGTGATCGTTCTGCCACGGATGGGTGCCTTAGGTTTGCGCTCCATCCATGAACAGGAGCACATCGCCCGCCATGATCTCCGGCTGAACGATCGATCCGGCATCGGATATTGCGACTTGTGTGATCCGGGAGAACAGACAAACCCGCCGCCACCGGCAGGACAGTGCTTCAGGTTCCAGGTGACGGTCACCTCGCCGCAGTATAGGTCATCCCCCTGATGGTGGTATCCGGTAGCCTCGCTGTGCGGCGCACCCTGGTCGCGTATCTGGAGACCAACGGTTCCCTTTACTGCGTTGTTGAACTGAGACCCAGATCGAGCCGCCAGCCGATTCCACACACGTGATTCAGTCGGTGAACGATCTGCGGGTGCACCATCAGATCGCGGACGACCTTGCCGTGCGGATCAGGCAGCTCGAGCAGGTTCGTATTCATCGCCCAACGAGCACCAGTCCCCTGTAGCGATTTCGAATCCCCGGCGTGCCTACTCCCGGTCGACACACTCCCGGAGTCGATCACGTAATCGAACGCCCGATTCACCGCCGAGACCTCAGACTTGGACAGCACATTCCGGACGATCACATATCCCGTCAGATCCCAGAAATATCGCTCTTTGACATCCCTGGTCTTTGCGCTGCCCTTTTGTCAGTTGACACTTGTCACTTGACCTTGATCCAGCACCTTTTTGACTCCCGGCCACTCCGCCCAGATGTCCAGATACGCGTCGTTCCCCAGCTTATCCACATCCACGTGCCTCGGACGCGCGATCACCGCCAGGCGAACGTCCGGCGATGCGTTGGGCCCGCCGGTGTGGATCATCGCGTGATGGGCGAGAATCAGGTCACCAGCCTTACCCGTAATCTGAATAGGTGGTTCAAGAAACTCGATATCCGGATTGCCGTTAGACAGCACCTCGTGACCGACTTCTTTGAAGTGAGCCTCACAGGCGCGATGCGATCCCGGCCAGACCGTGAAGTTCCCGCTCCACTCATTCGGCAGATCCATCAGGTAGACAACCGCAAACGCCGTAAAGTTCCGGTTGTAGTCGCCTTTGGCAGTGCCGTTGAGCCCGTTTCCTGTACCGTCCATGTGTCCACCGGGTGTAGAGGGTTCTGTTCCCGGCTCGAGAGGAAAACGAGGGTACGGTTTCGCCCAGGAAATCCGTTGCACGTTGCCATCACCCATCAGAGACTCCAGCACGGACATTACAGCGGGGCCATTAAACAAATCCGTAATAACCGGCTGATCGCACAATTCGGCGCAGAAGTAGGAGGACCGGTTATTGTCCATGTTCTCCCCCCCCTTGCCGACCTCCCCGATCGAGTGATTGATGGCCCGTCGAGCCGTCTCGACCTGCATCATCGGGATCGCACCGGGAATCTTGATGAATCCCCTATCGACAAACTCGCGCTTCTGACTGTCGGTCAACATATGGCCTTATGCGGCCACCTCCTCCTCTAGTAGTTCTCGCACCCCATCCCACTCCCGCCAGATATCTAGATACACATCTGCCCCGTTTGCTTCGACATCCACGTGACGGATACGGGCGATCGTCGCAAGACGCACGTTGGCCGACCCGTTCTGGCACGCCCCGTGCACCATCGCGTGATGCGCGAACACGAGATCGCCGGCCTTTCCCGTCACCATGATCGGTTCTTCAGGCAATTCCGCTCGCGGCATCCCCTCCTTCAGGATCTCGTGACCCCCGTGCTCCTTGAAATAATCCTCGTAGAACGAATGCGTCTTGGGCCAGACCGTGAAGTTCCCACTGAACGGCCCATCCACATCCTGGAGGTAGACCACCGCAAAGGCCGTGAACCCCCTGCTGTAATTGCCCTTCGCCTGACCGTTCGTCCCGCTCCCGATCCCGTCGATGTGACCACGCGGAAATTCGGGTTCCTCACCAAGCGCCAGTGGGAATCGAGGATAGGTCTTCGCCCGGTGGACGGGTTGCACCTTACCCTCTCCCATTAGGTCTTCAGCGATCTGGAACACGGGTGTCTTGTTGTACATGTCCGTGATCGTCTCATCGGCCATTAGCTCGGCGCAGAAGTATCCTGAGCGGTGATTCTCCAGATCCTCCCCACCAATCCCGACATTCCCGATCGAGTGATAGACCTTCCGTCTCGCAGCTTCGATCATCACCTGAGGCACCACCCCCGTGACGTGCAGGAACCCATTCTCAGAAAAATCTCTCTTCTGTTGTTGTGTAAGCATAACCCCATCTCCTGATGACGCCGGGATCTACCCCGTTCATCCCGAGTAGCCCCCCGCAGCCTTGGCGGAGGAGGGCGTATCGAGGGACGGCCGTAGCCCTATTAGCTATCCAACTACCTTTTCCATCACCCCCCGAACCCCTTCCCACTCTCTCCACATATCTGTATACACATCGGCCCCATTCGCTTCACAGTCAACGTGTCTCAGCCTGGCGATGGCCGCATAACGGATATCAGGAGAGGCGTTAGGCCCTCCAGTATGTACCATCAAATGATGCGCGATAACGGCATCGCCGGCTTCTCCGACAACCTGGACCGGCGGCTCGGGCAACTCTGGCCGTGGCATCCCGTCCGCCAGGACCTGATGACCGTGTGTTTTGAAGTAGTCCTCAAAGAACCGGTGCGTTTTAGGCCAGACAGTGAAGTTCCCGTGGTAGGCATCGGGCACATCCGCCAGATAGATCACTCCAAATGCCGTGAACCCACGCCGATACTTCCCTTTCGCCTGACCGTTCAGATCGTTCCCTAACCCATCCAGATGCCCCCGCAGCTCCGGCAGCACCTGATCCAATACCGTAGGAAACCGCATCGCCATCTGGACCCCGTTGACAGGCATCACCTTTCCCTCACCAATCAACTGCTCCGCGATCGACATCACGGGCGACTTGTTGTACAGGTCGGTCATTGCCGCCTGATTCTTCAACTCGTCGCAGTATGCCCCGACCTTGAAGTTATCCAGGTCATCCCCACCAACCCCAACAGCCCCGATCGAATGGTTGATCGCCTTCCGCGCCGCATCCACCATCACCTTCGGCACAGCCCCAGGAATCCGGATATACCCTTCTTCATAAAATGACTGAATTTGTGTACGCGTTAACACCTATACCCCTGCCTTTTCTGACTACTGCCCTCTGTTTTCTACCCCATCTCGTTTGTCCAACCAAAACAGGCTCTTCAGAATCACCAGTTCGTATACGAACCATCTCTCCTTCTCAAATGCGGCGCTTCCCAGAACTCGAAACTCTTCTCCTTCGCCAGCGCTTCATTGAACTCGACCCCAAGCCCCGGCGTATCGGGAACTGGAATGCGATCCCCTTCAGCACTCAACTGAATCGGAAACATCTCCGTGTCGAACTCGCGAACACTGTCCGTCGGGGTGATCCGATACTCAAGCCACGCAAAGTTCGGCGCCGCCGCTGCCATATGCACGCTTGCCGCCGTGCAGATCGGTCCAAGCGGATTGTGTGGCATCAGGTCTATGTAATGCATCTCAGCCGTGGCCGCGACCTTCATCGCCTCCGTAAGCCCACCGACGTTACACACATCGAGACGAGCGAATTGCGTGATGCCTCGCTCCAGATACGGCATGAACTGCCATTTGCTCGCGAACTCTTCCCCGATCGCGAACGGAACATCCGTCATCGACCGGAGCGACTCGTAGGCCTCTGGAGACTCATCTCGAATCGGCTCTTCCAGGAAGTCGAGCGTCCCCGACGGCATCCGCTGACAGAACGACGCTGCTTCAGCCACCGAAAGACGGTGGTGATACTCGACCCCCAGGACGGGTCCCGAACCCACCTCCTCACGCAGCGCGATCACGCGATCGGCCGTCAGTGGAATCGACTCACGGGGTTCGAAGATGCCTTCTTCGCTCCCGCCTGGCGCCATCATCACCCGGATAACATTCCACCCCGAGTCCATCAACAACTTCACGTTCGAAATCAGCTCCTCTGCACTCGGCATCACACACGTCGCAAAACAGGGGATCTGATCTCGGTGCTTACCTCCGAGGAGCTGGTAGACGGGAATACCCAACGACTTCGCCACAATATCGTGGAGTGCTAGATCGATCGCCGCGATCGCTGCCGTCAGCACGCGTCCACCTTCGAAATACTGGCTGCGATACATCTCCTGCCACAATGCCCCGATACTCCTGGGATCACGTCCAATCAGCCACTCACGGTAGTGATTGATCGCCCCGACAACGGCCAGCTCCCGCCCGGACAACCCCGACTCTCCAAGCCCGAAGATCCCCTCGTCCGTCTCGACCTTCACGACCAGCTGATTCCGGTGTCCCACCCAGATGGGATACGATTTGATATCGGTAATTTTCAGAACAACCCCCCATCATTCCCGCAGAAGCGGGAATCCAGTGGCGTTTGCTCGACGCCCTACGAGCCACCCCATGCGGCCACTAACCATACAACTCACTCGCGTGCATCTCCGTCTCGAAACCGATCAGTTCTTTCGCTTTTTCCGGACTCACAAACGACTGCTTCCCACTCAACTCTCCCCGAACATCCACATCAGGATACACCAGATTCGCCAGCTCCGCCGCATTCATCACGAGCGTGTTCTCACGGTCCACAATGAAAAGGGGATGGCTGCCCTTATACCCGGCCGTTAGCGCCAGCTCCATCCCTCTACACGCATCTTCGAGCGTCACGAACGAGAAGTAGTTATGGCGAAGCGACATCAACCGGTGCTCCTCGTCCGCGAGATCCGGTGATCGACCGAGCTTGTTCTCATACATCCGCTTCCGCCGCTCTTCATCATACGCCCCACGCATGCGTGCCACCTCTAAGGCCCGATCTGCCTCTGCTGTTTCGAGCAATCGCTCCACAAGTCCTCGAGCAGCCACAAACCCATCTCTCTGTCCACGCAGCTCCTCAACCGGACGTAGCCCTGCGCCAAATCGCAAGCAAGCATTGGCGACACCGTCTCTTTGCCAAAAGTAGGCGCCAATATCCTCCGTCACCTGCTTGCTGAAGGAATAAGCGTCAGAGGTCAGCTTCGGATGCCCTTCGTCCACGGGGAGATAGTCGATCTCGAAGGGGACAGCCCCAAAGTAATAGCCAATCGCGTTGATCGAGCTGGCCACCACCACTCTTAGGACGCCGACCTGCGCACAAGCATCAAAGACGTTAAACGTTCCTGCTGTATTGATCTTGAAGATGTCAGCATTCGCCCCTCGCCCGGGAGCCGGAATCGCCGCCAGGTGAAGCACGACATCCACCCCGTCGACGTGTGGTTTCAGGGCCTCCGAATCCAGCAAATCACAAGGACGATATTCGATGTCCAGCCCGAAAGACTCGGCCACATCTACCCCGCGAATATCAAACCCCTGGCTGACCAGATGAGCCGTCACCGCCTCCCCCACCCGTCCCGCACATCCCGTCACGAGAACCTTCATGCAGCTCCGTCGGCCCCCGCTACATCGAACCGCTGCGCATCCCACGATTCAGACAGCTCCTGTGCCTTCGGAAAAGCGACCTGATGTTCGTCACTCGCCACCCACTTCTGCCGATTCTCTTCGGTGTCAAAGTTCAGCATCATCTGATAGTTTAACGTCGGCGCATCTTCCCCATCCCCCGACGCGAACGCCTTGAGCAGCCGAGACCCGAGATACCCCTCCTGAACCTGCATCGCAGGGATATACACATCCCGATACATCTGCTCGAAAGCCTCCGCCTTCTCGTCTTTAACCTCGAAATAGATCTGTAGCAGCATCTCCAGGCCTCTCTTTTTCTTGGCACCCAGGCCACCGTCACACTGAGCGCGAGTCGAAGTGTCGGTCATCCACGAACAGAAGGCAGTATACCTTACGCCCGCTGGCCCACCGTCGTCCTAATACCCCTTACTCACCGTCTCTCCATCAAACAAAGACTGCCGGCCGCTGAAATACGGAGGCTCGAACAACAACTGTTGTCGCTCCGTCAGCCCCACCCCTTCTGGCGCCTGAATGTGCTTCGACGACCACGACTGCTGCGCAGGACTGTATTTGAACAGCAACGACCGTCGCTGATGATCCTCGATCCACGGTGCCGACCCGTGAGTCAGCGCCTCCGTAAAGATGATGATCGACCCGGCCTTCGCCTCGGGAATCGTCACGCAATTCGCCTGGATGTGGTCCTCCTTGATCTCCGGTGGACACGGCCAATTCGCCTTGTGACTGCCGGGAATACAGCAGAATCCACCTGCTTCCGGCCCCACGTCACAGAGCTGCCAGCTGACCACGGTGAGACCATTGTACATTCGGTCATTCCGGAAGTGATAGTACTCCGGAGGGTCGTAAGGTCGATTCCCACCGTGGAATCCAAGCCTATCCGCGCCCTTGTCCGCATAGATCGCGTAGTAGTGATCGAGCCGGAATCCGTCCGCGAGGATGAACTTCAGCAGCGGCATGACGCGCTCGTGGTCCAGAAGGTCAACGAACGGCTGCCCCCAAGACAGATAGCCGCCCTGGTGCCGATTGCTGTCCTTCATCTCCACTTCCTCTGCGAACCGCTCATCGATAATCCCATTGAGGGTCGCCAGCTCCTCCGCGGTTAGAGCATCCTAGACAACCATGTATCCGCGCAGATCGAACAGATACTTCTCCAGGTCCGTCATTTCCTTTTCATCCTTGTCGTCGTGCAAGTGACGCGCTACCCCTTCTTGAACGTATCCAGGTCTACCGGCAAGCCGCCGTTCGCTGCGGATTCCCTTGCTGCCAGAAGCGGCAATATAGTTCCAAGACCGTCGGTATAGTCGTTCCTGATTTCGCTCCGATCCCCCGTCCGCACAGCCTCCATGAAAACCTGATCGTGTGCCTCCCACGGATCGAACGTCTCCTCACGCACGAGTTCTCCGTTGAGCTCGTAACTCCACGTCTTTCCACCACCTCGGTAGACATCGAGTCGTCCGCCCGTGTAGTAGTAGCTAAACAGCGGAACATCGCGACGCCCTTTAGAGACCGGGCCATCCGCCAGAAAATTGACGAAGGAGATGTGCATCGTCCCACCCTTCTCGAACTGGAAATTCACCGAGAAAGAAAGGGATTCCTTCGAGCCGCCGGGACGGAAGGTGAACATCTGGGCGGTCCCCACATCCTGACTCGTCACGTATCGGGTGTAGTCGAGCGCGTGACACCCCCATTCCAGGAGAAACCCACCACTCAAGTCGTCATCTTGCAACCAGGCCTTCGACCACGAATCAGGTCGTGGCATCGTGACCTCAGCATGGATGATCTCTTTGTCTGCCAGAAAGCCACGTATCTCCTCGAACAGCGGACGGTGCCGCTCACGAAACCCGACCGTACTAATCACGTCGGCTTCCCGGATCGCGTGATCGATCCTGAGGGCCGTCTCCCGATCGATCGCCTGCGGCTTCTCACTGAAGATGTGAACACCCTTCTCGGCAGCAGTGGTCTCGACGTCCTTTCTCGCGAACGCGGGTACGCAAGAGAAGAGCACATCGAGGTCCTCTTTCTGGACCATCTCCAGTCCATCGCGATACCGTCTGTCTTCAGCGATCGCGAAAGTCTCGCCTGCATCCTTCAGGATGGCATCGTCCGCGTCACAGATGGCCTGGACCTTCACGCCTGCGATGTCATTCAGGATCGGAATGTGTGTGTGCTTCGCGATCCCACCCGTCCCGTAGAACCCAACCTTGATCTCGTCAGCCATCCTGCTCCTTACAGTTCGATGCCCAGTTCATCTCCAACCGATCTCACGTGCGTAGCCGCCGCCCGATAGGCGTCCTCACCCTTCAGATGCTCGAGCATGATCGGCACATCAGGACCCAGCTTGTTCATCTCCGCGAGAAACACGCGGTAGTCGAGGTGGCCCTGTCCGGGCGCAATTTCGTCCAGATGCACGGTCAGCTTCTCCGAGAGGATGATGTCCTTCGCGTGACAGCTCACGATCTGTGATCCGAGCTTCGAAAAGCTGTCCCGCAGTAGATCGGCGTTCCGGAAGTATCGTTCAGGAGAGTTGATAATGTTCACTGGATCGAAATGCACGCCACAAGCCGTGCGATCAATCGCCTTCAAGAGATAGAGATAGGAATCCGCCGAATCCGGATACATCCACGGCATCGTCTCGAGCGCGTAGACTGCTCGCTTCGGATTCACGGCATCGACGATCTCGCGTACTGAATCGACGATGAGATCGAACGTTTCTGGAGTGAGATTGTCGGGATGATGCCCCGCCCAGCTGTCACTACGGGAACCTGACACGTTGACAGCACACTTCGCACCGATCTCGTCCGCGACCGCCAACCGCTCCTGGCAGGTGCGGATCCCTTCTTCACGTACACCTTCATCTAGACTGATCGGATTGTTCCCGAAAGCGCCCACCTCTGCGATAACGATGTCGGCTTCCTCTGCACCCATCGCGTAGGCCCGGATTCTGTCTGGATCACCCATATCCCGGACAGGGCTGAAAGCCGCCCGATATCCATGACGTTGAACAGCCGCTACCCAACCATCCGGCGTATTCGTTTCTCCGAAGACGGGTCCTCCGAGCCTCATTCGCTCTCCTCCCCCAGCAGCCGCCGCTCCCAATACGCCATAAACGCCTTGGGCGAAACATCTCCCGGTAAGCCCATCTTCTCGAACCCGGCAGACCGCTTCCCATACATCGCCGCTGACTCCTCTGCGATCACCGCTGGATCCTCGGGGACCGCCCCCTGATCGCCATACGTGTCGATCCACGCATCCAGTTTCCCACTCATTTCAGCCAGGATTCCAGGCTCAGAATCCACGAGATTCTCGATCTCGTGCGGGTCGGCGTCCAGGTCATACAGTTCTTCGTAAGGTCGATGCTTCGCCACGAATTTGGCCTGGGCAGTCGTAAGCTTTCCTTCCTGCTCGAGCATCGGGGCGAGTGTCCAGAGCGGATACTGCTGCTCCTTATACCGGTTGTACTGCATGTAGGGGCGATCGGGGTGGTAGTTTCGGATATACTTGTGCGTCTTCGTCCGCACGCTCCGGATCCGGTCGACGGTCCCGTCGCACCGATCCCGAGCTGAGATCACGTGATCGCGTTCCTTTGCGTCTGGCCCTAGGAACACATTCCCTTCCATGACCGCGGGGACATCCAGTCCGGCGAGCGATAACGCCGTCGGCGCAAAGTCGAGCCCGCTGACCAGATCGTCCTTCACCACGCCGGCATCGATATGCCCCGGCCACCTCACGATACAGGGCACACGCGTTCCGCCGTCATACAGGAACTGCTTGTCTCGGATATGAGCTCGGCCGTGATCGCTGATGATGAAGACGATGGTGTTTTCGGTCAAACCGTCGTCATCCAATCGCTTCAGCACCTCTCCCACTTTGCGATCGAACACCTGGATACTCTCCAGCCACATCGCCCAATCCTTACGGATCAGAGGCGTATCCGGATAGTATGGGGGCAGTTCGACCTGCTCCGGCGCGATCGGATTTTCCGGGTCGGCGACAAAGTCTCTGTGTGTGTCGGTGATGTTGAACTGAGCGTAGAACGGTTGGCCCTCGGCGCGTTCCGACCACAGAACGCCGTCGAAGGGATTCTCGCGAAAGAAATTGAAGTCCGTCTTCCCGGGTCGATCGTTGGGGGGACCGCTGCTGTTACACGTGAAGTATCCGGCATCCCTGAAATAATCCGTGATCAGACGAATGTCCTCAGGGAGTGGCCAATCACGCCTGCTCCGGTGATTATGTGAACCAAAGCTCGTCTGATAACGCCCAGAGATGATCGCCGATCGGCTTGGCGAGCAGACAGGGCACGTCACAAATGCATTAGTAAACAACGTGGCTTCAGAAGCAAACTGGTCGATGACTGGAGTCTGCACGACCGGTGTCCCGTAGCACGCCAGATTCGGATACAGGTCCTCTCCATAGATCCACAGCACATTCGGCTTCATTCTCTTGCCCTTCTGTTCACGTCAGATGTCCAACTCGTCCTGTGCCCGCGCATAGCGGGCCTGGGCGACACTGATGTTCTCCTGCAGTTGAATGGTCAGTCCCCCGTCCACCACCAGCGCGTGACCGGTGATAAACGTGGACTCATCCGACGCCAGAAACCGGATCGCGTTCGCGATATCGTCCGGCACACCGGTGCGGCGGACGGGATACTGCTCCACGAAAAGGGCGTGAGCGCTCGGCCTTTCTTCCCAGCGCTTCGCCTGCTTCTCCCCCACGATATGACCCGGACAGATTGCGTTAACGCGGATCCCGTCCGGCCCGTGATCACAAGCCATCGCCTTGGTCATCCCGATCACGGCTGACTTAGCCGTCTCGTAGACCAGATGATCTGTCGACATCAGCAGACCGTGTACGGACGCGATGTTCACGATCGACCCGCCTCCGGCTTGCCGCACGTGAGGAACGGCCAGTTTGACTGAGCGGAAATGGGCACGGACCATTGTGTCCATCCCGTATTGCCAGGCGGTCTCGGTCACGCTTTCCGCAGACCCGTCCGGTTCCTTACTCCCCCAGGCATTGTTCACGAGTATATGGAGACCGCCAAACGTGCTGACGGCTTCCGAAACCATCCTCTCGATATCTTCCGCCTTCGACACGTCCACGCGCAGCGCTTTCGCCTCACCGCCCGCTTCTTCGATTCGCGCCACATTCTCTTCCGCGGCCTCCATCACGTAATCCGCGACGAGGACCTTTGCGCCTTCAGCGGCGAGTTTACGGCTGGTCGCCCCACCGATCCCCATCGCGCCACCCGTGACAATCGCAACTTTGTTTTGTAGACTGGCCATTGTTATGCGTACCTCGTGGCTGATCACCGGTCATCCTGAGTAGCCTGATTAGCAACTCAAAATTGGTAGTTGACCTTTAGAGGGCGTATCGAAGGGCGGCCGGCCAACAGATCGCTCGCCCTTCGATTCGGCGGGCACTTATCGATACAGCAAACCGACTTCAACATGCTCATCTGCATACTCAGGGTGAGCGGTGAGACCACCATGAAAATCACCGAAATCAAACCCATCCTCACGGACCGCTACCTCCTCGTCCGCGTCTACACCGACGCCGGCATCATCGGCAACGGCGAATCCGGCTTGTGGGCCCATCACCGGACATGCGCCGAGATGATCCGCGAACTCAGCGAGTACTTCGTCGGCAAGGATCCCCGGCTGATCGAGCACCACTGCCAGACTGTTACGCGCAACGCCCACTTCATGGGTGGCGTGATCAGTTCCGCACTCAGCGCGATCGACGTTGCCCTATGGGACATCCTGGGTAAATCCGTCGACCTGCCTGTCTATCAGCTGCTCGGGGGAAAGTGCAGGGACAAGGTCAGGGTCTTCGCGAACGCCGTTGGCGAAACACCCGAATCACGGGGCGAGTCGGCCGCACAGCTGGTCTCTGACGGGTTTACCTCGATCAGGACGCAGCCGTTCCTGTCCGGATTCGAGAAGATGGACAGCACCCGGAACGTCACGAATGCGGTCGACATCGTGGCGGCGATTCGAGACGCCATCGGATGCGAGGTCGATTTCGGCGTCGAGATTCACCGCAATCTGCAGCCGGATGAAGCGATCACCCTCGCGAAGGCGATCGAGCCGTACCGCCTAAAGTACTACGAGGATCCACTCGCCCCGGAGAGCGAAGAGGCCCTCAGCTACATCGCCGAACACATCGACATCCCGATGGCCCTGGGGGAACGCAGCTTTCTCGTACCACAATTCAAGGAGCTGATCAACCGGCAGGTAGCCGCCTTGATCCGACCTGATGTCTCGCTCGTAGGCGGTTTCACTCAAGCAAAGAAGATCGCCGCGCTTGCCGAGCCAGCCTTCGTCCAGATCTTCCCTCACCTGATGGGAAGTCCTGTGAATAATGCCGCCTTCGCTCACTTTGCCGCCGTCATTCCCCATTTCTACGTCACCGAAGTGAACGCACACACAGAGGAACAACTATCGCTGGTCGACAACCCATTCGTCACCACTGATGGCTACCGCGAGATCCCCGACCGACCCGGCATCGGTGTGGAGATCGACGAAGACGCCTGCGCCAAACTCCCGTTCGTCGGCCGCCCGATCAACGGCCACTTCCAGGCGGACGGATCAGTGGCGCATTGATGCGTGTCACCCTGAGCGGAGTCGAAGGGCGACACCATATGCACACGTGGTGTCCTTACGGCTGGATCGCCTCTTTCCCCAAATGCTTCTCGATCCAAACCCTTAACGGCACATCCTCGTCAAACGGCGTCGTATATCGATGCACGTCCACCGGCTGCTGACGGCACAGCTGCTTCTGAATCGGATCCAGATCATCCCAATACTTCTTCACATTGCACGGTCCACGCGGCGCCAGCCACCGGTAACTGTATCCGTAGAAGATCGCCTTCCGAGATTCCGTCCAGTAGTTGGCGCTGGCTGAGTGCCAGAGTCTCCGATCGAAGATCACAGCCGTACCTGGTGCTACCTGGACCGGCATCGAGCCCCGCATCTTCGCCTTCCGGCCTTCACCTTTCGGGAACTTGAGCGCGTCACGCTTCTGACTTCCCGGAATGATGTGGAAGTTGCCACGCCCAGTCTCGCTCAGGTCTGACAGGAAGAGCGCTACCTTAACCGACAGCCGCGGTCGGGGGCTCGTCTCCATCTCGACGTTGACCCGGCTCGTATCCTGATGCCAGTTCAGCCCCAGTCCCTTCGTACTGCCCTCGGGCTCCGGCGGGGTCACGTTAGCGTGTGCGAGATAGAGATGGATGTTCCAACCCAGAATGCCCCAGACTTTCGGCAGCGTCTTGTAGTAGTCGATCAGGTCGACAAAACACTTGTCGTCCTTGAAGAAGTCCCGCGTATGCAGCGTCTCGTGCGAACCGAGCCCCTTCCGACGCTCCCTGGCATAGACTTTGTCCAACGCATTCCGAACAGTTCTGACCCGATCCTTCGTCAGCGCATCCGGAATAACCAGATACCCGTTCTTCTCGAAAAACGCCTTCTCATTATCCTTCAGTCGGTACTTGAGACATCGTCGATCCATACCAGTCCCCCAAAGAATGCAGAACCTTCAGCACGAAGGTGCGAAGACAGAAGTAACGTCCTACCCCCAACCCGCCGCGGCAGGCGCCTCTCAAGCGGTAAAGGCGTAGCTCCTCGAGGGCTTCCCAGCGAAGCTGGGTCACCCCTAGAGGTCCGATATCCGGCCCTGACCGGCACGACATTCACTGCCGTGCGGGCCGAGGACGGCCCTCCTACGCGCAACGTGTTACCATCGGTGTTCATTCGTGTCCATCTGTGGTTCCATACCTTTGACACGCTCCAAAGAACCTCTGGACGCCCTTCCACGACTACGGCCTGCTCACACTCCCCTCTGTGTCCTCCGCGTCCTCCGCGGTTCCCCTGCCTTTAGTCGTCGAGGGGTCTCCCGCTCAGCTCAATCAGTCCTTTGACAGACGCAAACCAGGCGCCACGCTCTTTCCCGTAGGTCAGTACATCCCTCACCACTTGTACTTCGCCGGCATTGATCATCAGCATCCACGGGTGAACGACCAGCCCCGCCATCTGACCGTTCGCCTCTGCCCAATCGATCAATTCCATCCACTTCTTGCGCGCACCGGTCGGGCTGAACGCTTCCTCGTGCAGCTCCGCCCAGTAGGGTCGTCGATCCGTATAGTCGGATGCGCCTCTGCCCTGACCACCCGGCACCAGGACTTGTCGATCTGACCCCTCGATACATCGCCAGACCGGGATGGGCGATTCCGTGTCCCGAATCCGCGATTCCACATACGTGATGCCTACGTCTGCTGCCGCCCGGAGCGTATCCTCGTCGGCCATCCCGTGGTGCGGGCATCCGATGCCCTGGACCTCCACGCCGCACGCGTCAGCGATCGATTCACGCATACGCAGCATCTCGTGTCGCTGCTCGCGATACGGCCGTCCCTTGAAGGCGGGCTCGTGATACATCCCGTGGCCGTAGACCTCGTGACCGGCGTCGACAATGTCAGCAATCAAGTTGGGATAGAGCTCAGCCGTCACACCCAGCACACAGAACGAAACGTGCACACCCAGCTCCGCGAACATGTCCAGCATGTTCACCACGGACACCCGTTCGAGCCGGTAATCCCCGATGTATCGCTCGGACTCGACGTGCTCTACGTCCACGCGCAGGCGGAAGGCGAACTCGTGGCCGTGCCAGTCGACGCTAGACATTGTCATCCTCCTCACCCTCATCATCCGCACGATCAAACGTCACCCGCTCTCCCGACTCTTGCGCGAGCTTGTGAGCAAGAATTAGATCCAGGGTCTTCAGCCCCTCGTCCTGCCACGGGTTGGGATCGTCACCCTCACGAATCAGGCGAATCCACTCACCAAGCTCTAGCTCAAAGGGGTTCCAGGTCTCGCAATCGGTGCGGCTGACGCCCTGTCGGGAGTGAACCTCGACGTAGCTGCCCTGATCATCCTGGTCGACGATCAATGCCCCCTCATCGCCGACCACGTGGCAGGCACGGCCACGTGGAAAGGGATGGTGCATCGAAAAAATCAGGTCGACGGTCGCAAGCGCGTCGTTGTCGAATCGAATCAAGCTCTTTGCATTGTCGATATACGGGATCCCTCGGTGATCCAGATTCTCACCCATCCCGATCACATCCTGCACCTCCGCATCCATCAGCATACGTGCTTGATCGAACACGTAGAATCCAGTCTCGAGTTCGGGGCCAGCCGCCATAGAGGTGTCGCTCTTCCATCCCCCCAGCGTCAGGTGATGGGTGATCGAGAAGTGTCCTGTGATTGGTCGCCCGATGGCACCGTCATCGATCAACTGGCGAGCCGTAACTGAAGGCGACCTGAATCGGGTTGGCAGGCTGCCGACCGTAACCAGACCCAACTGGTTCGACAACTCGAACGCTGCAACGGCCTCTTCCGTCGTCTGTGCGAACGGTTTGGGCAGGAAGACGTGCAGACCGTTCTCGAGCCCGATCGCACAGTACTTGGACCGTAAGTAGTCTTCTGTACAAATAGCGATGGCATCCGGCTTACCCTTCTGGAGCAGTTCCTCCATCGTCTCATACACATCGCAACCAAACCGCTCACCCATCTCCTCGACCGTCTTGGGATACTTCGTCAGCCAGGGTAGGTTGAGTGCGTCGCGGATATACTTGGGATCTCGGTCGAAGTGGACGAGCCCTGCGACTTCGACACCTTCCATTTCCCTGAAGGTCTCGGGGTAGTGGAGCGAGTAGCTCGATACGGCTCCAACGATTCCAACTCGGATCGCCATCTACTTCGCTCCCGCCAGTTCCGACCGATGCGGGATGTCGGGGGACGGTTCACCGACAACCGACTCACCGTCCCGCAGGAACGGGATCGCATTCCCCCACAGCGCGTCACCCTCGCGATTCAGCAGTGGCTCGCACGAATACTGTCCCAGGTAGACCCGTCTCAGGCGATCGGTCGTATTCGCGCCACTCGAATGAAAGTTGATACTCGTGAACGCGACGATGCTCCCTGCGGGGACTTCGGCCGTGATACCGGGATCATCCCCGAAATAGCCCACCTTGTCATTCGATCCCTCTTCGAGAATGTGCTGAACCCACGACCGGATCCCGCTTCGCGAGAAGGGAAGCAGGTGGACCGTACCGTTTTCCTCACTCATATCATCGAGCGCACACCAGCACGTCAGGTAGGGCTTATGCTCCGGGTATCCGACATACCCCGAATCCTGGTGCCAGCTGAACTTCATGCCGCCCTGTTTCCCCTTCACGACATACTGTTCGTGAAAGAGGTACGCATCAGGTCCCAACGTGGCGCGGCAGACATCCGTCATCACCTCGCTGAACAGAAACTCGCGCAGGATGGGCCGTTCCTTGAAGCAATTCGCGACAAAGTACCGCTTGTCCCGATGATTGATCCCGATGACATCGGTCCCTTCCTGATCCATCCGCTCGTGCATCCGCTGAATCTGGCCAGCGCACTCATCCTGCAGCATCTGCAAATGATCTCCCGGGATCACCCGCTCGAGGATCATGTAACCTTCGTCGCGATACTGCTGTTTCTGCTCGTCTGTAATCTCAATCGCCATAGTGAGTCATTCCCACGGAACCTGTCCCGGACCCGATCCGGGAGGGGGAACCCAGTCCTCGTTAAGGTTGTACTGTTCCGGACGCAGCTAAGCAGATAGATCGACTGGAACGTTCGTTCTCCCGGACTCGTACGCCGCTACCAAAATTTCAAGCGTGTTCCTCCCTTCATCCCCGGGCACATCCGGCCGTCTCCCCTCGAACACAGCCTCCGCAAACCGATCAAAGTATCTTGCGTAAGAGTCGTAGCGTCCCCCGTCGAACTCGATCTCGGTCCAGTCGTCCTTGGTCAGCCCCTCCACATCGAGCTCCGTGAAAACGAGGAGTCGATTCCCGGCAAAGACGATCTGCCCCTTGGTGCCGTGAATTCGATTCCCGCTCGTCTCCGTTCCACGAACGCCGGATCGTTTGGCACCCGGAATCGCGGATCCGGCCGAGATTGTCCCGACAGCACCGTTTTCGAATCTCAGAGAGACACTGATGTAATCCTCGACCTCCACGTCCGTATTGAACGTGTCATACTCGGCGAACACTCGTTTGACCTCGAGACCTGTGACGTGACGCATCCGGTAGACATCGTAGATGTAATTCATCACCAGGATGCCCCCGCCTGACTGCTCCTTCGACATCCGCCACTCGGTCTTGACGCGGTTGGTATAGCCGCCCGTCCAGTAGCTGGTCGGCTTGTTCGAGGCGCCCGTGATCTGAACGCCCATCACCTCGCCTATCGCGCCAGATTCAACAGCCTCCTTCGCCTTCTGCGTCTGGGGCTGGTAGTAGACGCCGGATTCCTTCGAGGACAGCAGCACGTCGTTCGCCCTGCACGTCTCGATCAGGGCGTCAGCGTCTTCGAGTGTCGTCGCCATCGGCTTCTCGACGATCACGTGCTTGCCGGCTTTTGCGGCCTCGATCCCCAGCGGCGCGTGCAGATAGTGAGGCGTGGAAACGATAACGGCGTCTACGTCCTCCCGGGCGAGCATCTCGTCGAGGTCTGTGCCACACGGGATTCCGTATTCGGCTTCATATGAAGATGCGATCTCGGCGACGGGATCGACGCCAGCCACCATCTCGCACCGTTCACAGACGCCGAAGATCTTTCCCGTCGACTTGAAGGCGATCTCGCCCAGACCGATAAGCCCGAACCGCAGCTTGCTCACGCGTCTTCCCTTCCTGCGAACCGATTGAACTTCTCGATATGGGAGGCCAGAACAGCCTGAGGATCGTCGGGGTTGATCACCTCAACGGAGTAGAATCCGTCGAAACCTTCAGGCCTCAGCAGATCGAACGTCCGCTTGTTTTCGGACTCGTCCGCCTTGCCGTCCTCACGCGCGCTGAAGTGTAGATGCTTGACGGAAGACTTGATGTGCGGCCACGCCTCATCGACCGACTGTCCGCGACTGATGTGGTGCCCGATGTGCCAGAGCACACCCACGTGCTGACCACCCGAATCATCCACGATCCGTTTCGCCCATTCGGGCCGCATATTCGTATGCGTTTCGATCAGAACGTCTACACCGTGCTGCCCTGCGTGATCGTCGACAGCCGCACACGACTCCGCTGCCAGCTTCAGCACCGTATCGACATTATCCTCCGGCACTTTGTCCCCGAACACCCGCAAATAGGGCGCCCCCACATTCTGGGCCAGCTCGATATACCGCATCAAAGACTCCCGAGCAGCGATGTGGTCGCTCTCCTCTGGAGAGTTCAGCTTCACACCTGTAGCGATGCAGGTCGCCTCGATCCCACTGTCCTCGAGCATCCCCTGCGCAGCCCCAAGTTCGTCGAACGACGCCGACAGTTCGATCCCGTGTCCGTGATCCCATTCGACACGAAACTCGAGCCCTTCATAGCCGAACTCGTTCGCCGTCTCGATCAACTCAGACAATGTCTGCTTCGGGCAGACAGAACTCATGAATCCTGGTCTCATGCCAATCCTCTTGTAAGGTCATCCTGAGCGAAGCGAAGGATTTCTACGAGTTCTGCATCTCACCCGTTGATCGAGGAGGTGGTCCAGATCCCGTAGGGATCCTTCACCTGCGGTTCAGGATGACGTACCCTCCGCGGACTCAGGCGCACGCCGGATCCCCTTCCGTCCACCGATTGAACGGCCCGTGCCCATCCGTCGCCAGCTTGTGTCGCGCCTCCTCCCACATCCGATTCCACTCGACGGGGTCTGTCAGGACGCTCTCCGGGTTGGCCTTACTACGCGCCACAAACCCCGGGAACACCTCCCGACCCGTTGCCGTTCCCGTCGGCTGATACCGCAGGTCGTAACTGATCCGTACACGGTCACTCACGTTGGGCAGGGATCCATGCGTTGTCAGCCGGTGCATAAACAGGACATCCCCGGGCATCATCGGCAGCGTCACCTCATCCTCACCAGTAAGCCTCGCATCGGGTATGCCCAAGCCGTTCCACGTGATACAGTGATGGGAGAGCTCACCCTTGTGGCTGCCGGGCCGAACCTTCAGACACCCCATCTCTTCCGTCGCCGGCGTCAGCGGAAACCAGACCGTCAGCATGTTGGTCTCATCCGCATTCTCGAGCAACACACCGTTGTCCTGATGCCAGGGCGTCTCGATCACGCGGTTATCGACCGTATCGGGAAGCGCTCGCTGAGGCGGCTTGATCCGGATATGCTGCACAGGCGTCGAATAGATCTCAGGTCCCACAAACTGCTCCGCAACGTCCAGAAGCGCCGGCAGGTTCAGCAACCGGAACACCTCAGGCCCGAACCAGAACGGCGTATCCTCCCGGATGTCTTTCTGCGGCAGCGAGAAGTCGAACCACTGACCGTGCGCCTCACCGCTGTCCGCGTAGACGTTGACCAACCGTTCCTCGAATGGGAGATCCTTGTGCAGCGATTCGATCTTGCCCTGTGCATAGAGCGATCGGGCCAGCGCATCCAGGACCTCCTCATACTCGTCGAGAACGGGTTGGATGTGTTTCTCCGGGTCGAGGAATCCGCGAACGACGACGTATCCGTCGGTCTCGTATTGGTCGAGTTGTTGTTGGGTCAGTTTCATGGCGTTCTGTCAGTGTGTGTGGTGTCAATCGGGCGTCGAGGGCCATCCACGTCTTTCTATGCTCGTCTTCCGCGACGCCTGCTCCATGTCACCGTACGTGATCCAGGGGCTCACGCCCCTGGCTATGTGCGTCTCGCCCCCTTCGGGGGCTTCCACCCCGATTTCGCCTTCCTTCGCTTCTTCGAGTCTTCGAGTCTTCGTGCTATTGTCTTTCAGAACGGCATGGTACGTGGAGCAAAGGGCGGTGTCGCGTATATGGCAGCGTCAAAGCTCTTCCGCATGAGATCCCGTAGTACGTCCTGATGGTCGGCGCTATCGGACAGGTCGTTGTGTTCCCACGGGTCGTTCTCCAGATCGTACAACTCGAAGAGATCCTTACCGTGATAGCTGACCAGTTTCCACTTTCGGTCGCGGTACATTGTCGCGTGCGTGTGATCGGGATAGTTGATTGCCCCGAAGAACTCTGTTCGCACGAAATCGCGATGCGACCCTGTTGAGCCTTCGAGCACACCGGTCAGGGACTTGCCCTGCACCCAATAGGGCGTCTCCAGTCCGGCTGCGTCGAGAAAGGTCGGGACCAGGTCGACAAGCTCAACCAGCGAATCGCTGACCACGTCTTTCCGATACTTCTCAGGCCAGGATACCATCAACGGGACACGAACGAGCCCCTCAAAGAACCGACATCCCTTCAGCAGCAGCCCGTGGTCGCACAGCGCTTCTCCATGATCGCTCATGAACACGATGATCGTGTTGTCGCGCTCACCGATCGCCTCCAGGTGATCGATCAGTCGACCGAACTCGTGATCCACCTGTTCGATCATCGCGTAATAGGCGGCCTGAACACGCTTGTGGTCCCATTCGTCGGGATGTTGAGGCTTTGACTGGAAGTCGACGTTCGCATCAACCAACTTCTGCTGGTGCTCGAGATCGCCATCCTCGAAATGGGCGCCCGGCATCGCATCCACGTCGAAGCGCCTGTAGTATTCGTAAGGAGGATCGAAAGCTGCGTGCGGATCGAAGGGGTTGATGCTCAGCATCCAGGGCTGATTCTCCCGTCGGTTCTTTTCGATGAACTCGATCGACTTCTCCGTACACCAGAAGGTCTGGTGCAGATGGGGCGGTACGTTGTCCTGATCCTCAGTCGGCTCAAACACGCCGCCAAAGCTCTTCTCGGTCGCCCCCTTGCGATACGAGTCCATCTTGTTGTACTCGAGCAGCAGTATCTCTGGATCCGCCCCCTGCAGCCTGAGCCAGTCTGCGTAGTCGTGTCCGTAGTCATTCGGCCCCTTGGGCGCGTGACTATACTGGAAGTAACCGTATCCGTCGTCGACCCGCTTCTCCTGCGCATTCGCCGCACCCGCCAGATGCAGCTTCCCGACGAGCCCGCAATGGTAGCCTGCACGCGTCAGCATATTCGGCAGTAGGCGTTCGGCGTAATACTCAGGCCAGGTGTCGTTCCCGTTCCCGTTGACGCCAACAGCGCTCGGATACATCCCGGTCAGGAAACTGGATCGACTCGGCGTACAGATTGGCGACTGACAATACGCATAGTCGAAGGTCACGCTCTCCTTCATGAACGCGTCCAGTCGCGGCGTATGTACGTGCGGATTGTTCAGTGCGCCGATAGTGTCGAACCGCTGCTGGTCCGAGCAATACCAGAGAATGTTCGGTCGATCAGCCATAGTATTGATAGAGCATAGCCGGTCTTGGGCCGTCATTCCCGCGAAAGCGGGAATCCATCGAAGGGCCGCTTGAATATGGCCCTGGATGCTCGCTTACAGTGGCATGACAGTTGGCTAGCTCCAAATCTCCTTTCCGTAATCCCTACCATTCACCCACAACACCGCTTCCCCTTGCGCCTGCTCTCCCCCCTCCAACACACTTCGCTCATTCGCGGGTGGATCGGCCACAACCCGCATACGCCCGTGCCGCCCATCCACCGCAATCTCAATACGGTCTCCATCCACAGAAACCTCAGTCGCGCCACTTACAGTTGCCTTCAAGTCAACCGCCGCATCCGCTGTCCCTGCCGCAACGTGTACCGCAAGCGAACCCCGACCATCTGGCTCTGACTCCGAATGCGTCCAGGTCAGTCGCATGACACCGTGTTCGATACCTTGATTATCCACGATCAGCGCAAGCTGTCCCGGTTCTCCTGAGGGCGTGTCCACGTGACACGTACGAATCGCAACGGCCGCACCATCCCACTCGACCAGAATGATCTCGTCCAGGTCGAGGCTATGGGTCTGTGGCGTGTCGGGAGCCACCAACGTTTCACTCCCCCAGCTCACCTTTGCCTTCAGAGGAATCGCAAGATGTGACAGCAAGCGACTCGGCATGCCACTCGCATCGAACGACAGCCCTGTCGTCTGGAGCGGATTCGCCGCTTCCTTCGGTCTCTCAGCAATCAACGGCGCCCACGTCTCGGGCCCGGCAGACAGAAGCATCAAGACCTCTGACTCCCGCTGCACACGCGCGATGAACGGAACCAGATGGCGGGACTTCGTGTGTCCATCCTTCTCCGTCACCGGATTCACACCGAATGGATCACCACGCCCGTCCATGATCAGGTTCATCATCGGCGTGTCACGGCCGGATGCGAAGTTGACCGTCAGCACCTTATCCATGTTGTGCCGACTCGCACAGGAGGAAGCAAGGCTGAATGTCTCGGTCATATACTGGCTGGCCGTTTGCCCCGATTCGTGCCCCCAGCTCTGACAGACCATCCGCGGGTATGTCTGACGGACCTCGCGCACCGCATCGCGCACGGTCTCGGGCATCACGTGGCCTTCTTCCGATGCCTGGCCCTCGAGCATATTGCTCATGCGCAGCGCAACACGCTCGCTGTTTCCCCGGATGTAGTCGTAGTCGCGGCTGTGCGCACCCCCTAACCGGTCTGCCGGATCATACCAGTTCGCCCCGATGTCCATCCACAAGTGATGGAGGGCCCGTTCCGCCTTCTCTCGCTCCTCCGACCGGCCCGCATACCGGGCGATTTTCTCGAGGTTCGTTAGATCGACACTGTAGTAGGTGGGACTCAAATACTCGTGGAATCCGTTCTCGGCCGTATAACGGCACCACGTTTCGAAAGCCTCGTATCCCTCTTGGGCCAAGTCCGGAATCTCGAAGGCCTCCCCAAGCGCGATACAGTTCCACGTCCGCTTGATAAAGATGTTCGTATACGTCACCAGCACGCGATGACCGCGGACCCCGTTCACGTTCATTCGAAGCAGATCCTCGAGCAGGTTTCTGGCCTCGCCACTCAGGTCGTCGCGATGGTGATTCCACGTCAGGATGCCCTCAGCCGTCACAAACTCGACGGCATTCAGATCCTGTGGTCGCTCGTTGCTCCGATACCAGCGATAGTTCCCGTATGTCGGGCTGTCAGGATCACGATCCTGGAGCTCGACGGCCATCGCATAGGCCTCTGCGATCTCCTTGCCGTGACTACCCGCTTTCGCCGCCTGGTGTGCGAATGAAAACAGGCTCCGCACGCCAAGGTTATCTCCAGCCTGCCGAATCTTCTCCCAGCTTTGATCGAGTTCAGACATTTTCCGTATGGTCGTAAACGACGACGTTCCCAAAGGTGACGTCGACGTGATGTGCGAGGAGGACACAGCCTCCCGTTTGTAATGCGGTAGCGCTCTCTTGAGTCGCTTCGAACGCCCAATCCTCGGGCTCTGCCGTATCCATCTCCCAGATCTTGAACTGGTACTGGCTTAACCCCATCTCCTCCGAAGACTCAGGCAAGGTCGTACATCTCGCCTTGAGGTGATAAGTCGTCTCAGTCGCTGGCGAAAACGTACCGTGCTTGGTCATGCCATCTCCGTCGCCACGGTAGAACTGGATGTCCGGATCCTGATCGTAGCCGTTCATCCAGCGTAACCAGGTGATCGCACCAAACGGCTGATACCCCCACTTGGGTTGGTTCGGCGGAAAGTTCCGGGGTCCCCCGATCACGTGGCCTTGAAATCGATGTAGGATACCGAGTCCGTTGCCACCGCTGTGCGGTCCCGTCTGGTCATCGACGCGGTGAATCGTAACGCGCGTGTTGACCTCGTAGTTCCGCCAGTCTTTCTCACCGATCAGAAAAACACGATCGTACCCCGTATGCAGGGTTCGCAGCCCACCGTCCTGTATACCCCAGTTCCCGTCGACACATTGCCCGGCATCCTGAACGTTGTCCGTGCGCTCCCAGTCGATAATGGTCGGCATCGGATAGGATCCCGTTTCCCGCTCGACATAGGCGGTCAGCTGTACCGGGTCGATGTTCTCCTTATACCGAGCCGTCACCGTAATCACATTCTCACCCGGCCGAAGCACGTCGATCGGGATGTCGGCGTTGAAATGCCCGGTCCGCGCGAGTCGTCGTCCATCACCATAACCGTCCGGCCGACTCCCCACCTGCAGATGCCACTCGGGAAAGTGCCCGTTGACCGAACACGTCAGCGAAGTCAGGAAGGACGGATCCTCGACGTCTCCGACAAGATTGAAGTCATCTTGCGCCGTCCCGAGATGCCCTACCCGCTGCTCATTTCCATACCAAAGATGGATCATGCTTTTCGCTCTGCGCTTATGGCTTTGCGCTTGGCCCCAAATTCTTGAGCTTGCCGATCCACATCCTCAGACTCCAACCCCATTCGTCAGCGTAACCGGTCCGCCGATTCTATGCTCATACATCGGCCGGTCCCACTTGTCGATGGCTGCCTTGTATTCGGATTTCTGTTGCCAGGCATAGGCCTGTTCGTATAGCGCGATGTTATCACCCTTGTATGGCGCGATCTGCTCGTAAGGCCACGCCTCAGCATCTACCACGAACGGGGCGTGATAGTCGAGCACCTGTTCGAGGTCCTTTCCGTCGACGTCTTCCGTGAACAGATCTACCCCTCGTCTGGCCGCGATCGACGCGGTCAGCACCATCGCATTAAGGGCATAGGTCGAATAATCCAGCGACTTCGTTCTTCCGATCTCACGAACCAGATGGCCGTCATCCGCGACCTGATCAGGAATCAGGTCTCGCCACATCTGGAATGCCTCGCCCAGCTCCGCGTCGTTGGATCGAACAATCGCCGAGATCGCGAGCAGTACGACCTTCCAGTTCGCGAAATTGTTCGTGAACTCGCGCGCTGTGACACTCTTCGAGAAGGCATCCACCCAGTCCAGCCACGCATCCCACTCCCCATTGCTCCAGGCAGACGAGTTCTCGCACAGCCCGCCCCCGTAGAACATCCCGGGGATAGTAACGAACAGCTCGATCGGCGACTGTCCGTTCGTCAACTCGGGCGACATGTAGGTCTCCGAGTTCAGGCACCACGTCCGGATCAGCGAGACCGCCTTCTCGGCATACTGCTCGTCATCCGAAAAGACGTAGGCGATCCCGAGATCCCGAACGGCATTCTCCAGTGCGATGGCAGCATAGTAGTCGCCACGATCCGCCTGTGGGTTGATCTGGCCGTCTCGTGTATCCTTACCACCGTCGACCTTGTTCCAGCCGCCGTATGGTGAGTCGGTCCAGTACTCGTGACGGCCGGGACCCTTCCGCGTGACGGTGACGGGTTCTTGACTCAGAGCCTTGTCCGCCAGCTCCATCGCGTGAGTATATGCAGTCACCCAGGGCTCGTTCCCTGCCTCGACTTCACGCTTGACCCGCGCCAGGTCATCCTGTCCGAAGAAGATATCTTTCATGCCCTGTCATCCTGAGCGAAGCGAAGGATCCCTATGAGTTCTGGACCATCCTCTCGAAGTCGCTTGCTCGGCCTATATGTAAGCAGGGGCGTTCCAGATCCCATAGAGATCCTTCGCCTTCGGCTCAGGATGACTTTATCCCACATACTGATGAGCCAACGCCAACGCCTGCCCCTTCCCCAACCGCCCTTCCAACAACGCCGCGAACTCTTCCACCGTCTTCCCCTCTGCCAGCCGAGACCGCACCCGATCCTGCGCGGCAAACGCATCCTTCGTCACCTGATCCGTATCCATCTGACTGTCCATGATCCCCCGCAGCTCTGCCAACACCTCCTGCGCGTCCGGATCGTCGATCCGGTTCACAAACTCCCCCGGATCCTCTTCCAGGTTGTACAGCAGATCGTCATACCAGGTGAACCGGATATACTTCCAGTCGCCCTTCCGGATCATGAAGGACCCGGTCACGTTACCCTCAGAATGGGACTCGGTGAAGGCCCACCCCGGATGTCCCGGCTCATCTTCCATCAATGAAGTCAGTGAATGTCCGCGCAGCTCCGTGGCATCGTCCGATCCCGCCCAGGTCAGCAGCGTCGCTACCAGGTCCACGTGGGCGACGGGTGTATCGATCACCTTACCACCAGGGATGCCTGGACCGGCCATGACGAGCGGTACATGAGCCGCATTCTCATACAGGTTGTTCTTCAGCCACATCCCGTGCTCACCCAGCATCTCACCGTGGTCTGACGTGTAGATGAAGATCGTATCGTCGAGCTGCCCCATCGATTCGAGCTGGTCCATGAGGCGACCCACGTACTCATCCAGCTCGGAGATCATCCCATAGTAGCCAGCCCGAGCCCGTCGAACACGCTCTTCAGGAATCGGCGTCGCAACGCGCTTGAAGTGGCGCAGCTCCTGGAACATGTAGTGCATGTTCTCCAGGTCATCTTGCCGGACGTCCGGCATATCGATGTCGTCCAGCGGATACATCTCGTAACATTCCCGTAGCGCCACGAACTTCGGATGCGGTTGTCCCCATCCCACCCAGTGCAGCCACGGCTTCCCGACCGAGTCCGCCTCGTCCCGCAGAAACGCGAGCGTCGTCTCCGTCTTCTTCTCGTCACCATGCCGCTCATCCCGCGGCCGTCCATCCACCACCGATCGCTCGTTCTCACGGTAACAGGTCGGCCTCCGGAACAACGATGTAATGTCCGGCTTCTTACAGTGTCCGTTCACGGCGTTCGTCTCGATGAACCCTCGCTCATAGTCATCGTGCAGATCGAACTTACCGGTCGCGTAACAGGCGTAGCCGGCCTCTGTCATCCGTGTGCCCCACGTCGGATGCTTGCCCGCCCACGGCGTCGAGTTGCAGTACGACTCACAATCCGACGCATACATACCGGTCATCATGCACGCACGACCGGGTGTGCAGACGGGATTGCCGCAGTAGGTGTTGGCGAACACAGTGCCTCGGTCCGCGAGTCGATCCAGGTTTGGTGTCTTCACCACCGGATGATCGGCGTAGCCCGTGTATCGCCAGCTGTGCTGGTCGGAGCAGATGAAGATGATGTTGGGTCTGGACTTAATGAGTGAATACTCCTGTTTCCCCGGCTCAGCCTGAGAACCGATTACTCACAGCTTTCCCAGGCAGAGCCCGGGAACGACTATACAACCGCTATGGCCCGTACCGGCGGCCCCGAAACACCGGTGATCGTTCAGGGGCAGCGCCATGAAATGACACCGTATCCCGAGAATTTTGTCGATGTTCGTCAGGTTCTCCACAATGAAGATGCCGGCAGGGAGAAAGGTTCGGTGAGATGGAAACGTGGCGGATGACAGGTCGTTCAGATCGACCCAGTCAGGATCGAAACTCTCGACCCCGACGGCCTTGATCTTCCGGTCGACAAGCAGGTCGACGGCCGACTTGTCGAGATGCGACCACCCACCTTCCCTGTATGTCGAAGCGCCGTCTCCGATCTTCTCCTACTCTTCGCTGAGCAACACGCTCAGGGTTACGTGCCCCTTCGCCACCGCATCGAGATACAACCGGGCCGTCTGGTTTGCCCCCACAACGGCCAGTTCGGCGACCCGATCCTCGAGATCCTCCTCATACCGCGCCTCCGCATAGTCGAGGACCCAGACGGTCGCGACAACGGCAGCCACGACGAAGAGTGCAGACGAAAGGATGGCGACCTTCTTGTAGACTCTGTTCGAAAGAAGTTCAATGACTCGCTCAGCAAGCAGCATCTACAGAACCCCCAGGCCCTAGGCGTTCCACATCCGGGGCATCTTGAACGCCTTCCCCTTCTTGAAGAAGCTCTCCATCTCGTGTGCCTTGATCATCTCATCACACATCTTCCGGATGTCATCAAGGGACAGTTCCGAGGATGTGTGTGGGTCGAGCATCGCGGCCTGATAGACTGAGTCCTTGCTGCGGTTGAAGACCGCCTCGAGGGTACAGAGCTGCGTGTTGATCTTAGTCCGGTTCAGCGCAGCAAGCTGCTCGGGCAGGTCTCCGACATAGGTTCCCTGCACGCCATTCCGGTCTACAAGACATGCGACCTCGACGACGGCATTCTTCGGCAGGTTCGTGATGTAGTTCCCGTCGTTCAGGATGTTCCCGCCGATCCGGAACGGCACATCCGTCTCCATGGCTTCCATGATGTAGGAGCCATACTCGTGCGTGCGGTCGTGCGACAGCTTCTTGTTGTTCACCAGTTCGTGGCTGCGCTCCCGCCACCGCTCGATCTGTCGGATACACCGTCGCGGATACTCGTCGAGCGGGATGTTGAACTCCTCGATCAGCTCAGGATACTTGCTCTTGATCCAGTAGGGCATGTACTCGGCACTGTGCTCCGAAGACTCCGTCACGTAGTAGCCGAAGTGACGCATCATCTCGAAGCGCACCATGTCCGTGTGCTTCTCGGCTCCCTTCTTCCGCGCCTCCCGGTTCATCTTCGCCGCACGCCGTTTGATCTCGGGATACAGGTCCTTCCCGCTGTCGGTGACCTCGAGCAGCCACGCCTGATGGTTGATCCCCGCAATCTCCCAATGCAGATCCTTTACATCGTCAAGCATCCCGACGCGCCTGAGGAGTCCGCTCGCGCAGGCCTGCACGGAGTGACAGAGTCCGACCGCTCGGATATCCGTTCCGCGCAGCACCGCTCCTGTGACCGCACACATCGGGTTGGTGTAGTTCAAGAACCACGCATCGGGACATACCTTCTCCATGTCCTGGGCGAAGGCCATCATCACAGGTGCGGTTCTCAGGACCCGAAACACGCCACCAATCCCGATCGTATCCGCGATCGTCTGGCGCAGCCCGTACTTCTTGGGGATCTCGAAGTCAATCACGGTCGAAGGCTCGTATCCTCCGACCTGGATCGCATTCACCACGTAGTTCGCATCCTTGAGCGCGGCCTTCCGGTTCGGCTTCCCGAGATGCGACGTGATCTTCGCCCGTCCCTTGTTGATGTTCTTGTTCAGGAACTGCAGCATCTTCTTCGACTCACGGAGCCGCTTCGGATCGATGTCATACAGCGCGATGTGCGCATCGTGCAGCGCCGGGCTGAGCATACTGTCGCCCAGGATGTTCTTCGCAAAGACACTGCTCCCTGCTCCCATAAACGTAATCTTCGGCATGTTTCTCTCTCTTATCCCTTTTTCGGAAACCTGGGAACCGTAGAGGACGCTGAGGACGCAGAAGGGCTTACAATAGAGGATCTCATCGGAGCCCCAACGCTCAGACTCAACCGAAATCCTCTTGAAGGGGGTTCTCTCCGTGTCCTCCGTGTCCTCTGTGGTTCCCTTGTTTTAGGCGATCTCCTTAGCCAGTTCTATAAAGTCAGCCACCGTCACATCAGCCTGATACGGTGTGTCCTCATACGGCAATTCGTACCGATTGACCCAGGCGCCCCTCATCCCGCACGCTCGGGCACCCACGACGTCGAACGAGTTTGCAGACACCATCATGCACTCGCCGACCTCGAGCCCGATCATCGTCGCAGCCTTTCGGTAGACACCCGGATGGGGCTTGAACGCGCCCCCCGCCTGCTCCACGGAGATCACGTGGTCGAAGTCGTACTGGATCCTATTCTTGGCAAGATGCTCGAGGAACCACGGGTCGCCATTCGACAGCCCGACCAGTTTGTACGCTTTGTGCAGCTTCGGAAGCGCCTCGGTGACTTCCGGGAACGGCGACAGCTGCTGCCAGCATTTGAGAAACGTCTTCACCTCGTCAGTCGACAGATCGAGCTTGTTCAGCTTGGACACATACACAAAGGCGCGTCGGACCGTCTCGAGGTATCCCCCGTGTCCGAGCGCCATGATCGTGTCCTGGAACTGCTCGAGCCGCTGCCGATACCGCCACTGCTGCCAGAACTCGCCAGGGGGCGTGTCGACGCCCTTCTTCTCTAGCAACTCGCCGATATAGGGCGTCAGGCTCCCGCCCAGGTCCAACACGGTCCCAAACAGATCGAATGTCAGGGCCTTTACGCCAGGATATGCCGGCAATTTTCGCTCCTTCCGTCGACATCAGGATTACTTGCTCTTATGGCCACAAAAAGAAGAAATACTTGTGATTCAATCACTTACCGTGACCGACGTGTATACTAATGAGAGATCGCGGAAATGAAAGCAAAAAGGACTAGCCACAGATCCCGACCTCGCTTGTCGCTTGTCTAGACGCCTATCTATCGCATATATTTCGCTAAAGAACCGCGATCGACAGGAGTTCCTGACCACATGGATGACTTTGTATCCCCTGTAATGACCGCCCAGATGGCGAGTTCCTACGAACGGGATGGCTTTCTGATCGTTCCGGAAGCACTGAGCCCGGCAGAAGTGGAGGAGCTTCGAGCAGATACCCTATCGATTCTCCGGGGTAATTGGGGCGAAGTCGGGAACCTGCCAGAGTTCGGTGGCAACGAAACCGACGACGAACTGCTCGAACAGGTGCTCTGCATCCACCAGATCCACAAGATCTCGCCGATCATGCACCGTTTCCTCGCGCAGAAGACGATGAAGGACGTCTTGACGACAATCATCGGCCCGAACGTGAAGTGCATGCAGTCGATGCTGTTCATCAAGGCGGCCGGTAAGCCCGGCCAGGCCTGGCATCAGGACGAGTTCTACATTCCCACTCGTGATCGCTCCCTGACGGGTGGCTGGATCGCCCTGGACGACGCGACGGTTGAGAACGGGTGTCTGTGGGTCATCCCCGGATCTCACAGACCCGGAGTCCTGTGGCCTCAACGCACTCACGACGATCGCCGATTCGATTGTGCGGGTGAGACCTATCAGTTCCCCTACACCGACGAAGACGCCATCCCGGTCGAGGTCAAGGCAGGGTCGATCGTCTTCTTCAACGGATACCTGCTCCACCGATCGATGCCCAACCACGCGACGTCCGGGTTCAGACGCGTACTCGTGAATCACTACATGAGTGCGGAGTCTCTGTTGCCGTGGAGAGCAGAGGAGGGTGTCGGACCTGCACGAGCGGACCATCGTGACATCGTCATGATCGCAGGAACGGATCCCTACGAATACAAAGGTGTCATCGACCGATCTCGCCCCCACATCCGCGCGACAGGTGAAGGTGGGTGCCAGGATCGGCGCTCGACATCACTCAGGAAAGAACTCGAGGAAGAGGGTGCCAAGGCGTAAGCTCTCGGAGGCAAGTATGTCTGGACTCACAGATGAGCAGTTGAGCTTCTTCGACATCAACGGATATGTTGTCGTCCCGGATGTCATTCCACACTCGGTTCTGGATGCCGTCATCGATGAATACGAGGGAGTGCTCGACAACCTGATCGAAACCCTCTACGAGAGGGGAGATATCACGTCCCGCTTCGAGGGTCTCCCGTTTGGTGACCGGTTCATGAAGCTCGTGATCGAGACCGGCGCGGTTCACAACCAGTACTTCGACTTCTCACTTCCCTTCCAGAATGTCCAACCAGATACCCCTTTCTGGACCGGCCAGGCCGTCCTCGATGCATTCACGTGCGACTCGCTGATCGACGTCGTCGCGTCCGTAATCGGTCCGGAGGTTTACTCGAATCCCGTACAGCACGTCCGGATCAAGCCGCCCGAATCCATCCTGCCTACGAACCAGCTCGGGAAGCCCATTATGGGGGCAACACAGTGGCATCAGGACAACGGTGTTGTGGTTCCTGAGGCTGACGAAACCCAGATGTTGACCGTCTGGTTCTCGCTCGAGGACACCGACATCGAGCAGGGCCCGCTGAAGGTCGTCCCGCGAAGCCATCGTCCCGGACTGCTGACACATTGCCCCAACTACAAGGGTCAGGGCGGAAGGATGATCCCCGAGACGCTTTTCGAGGTGGATCAGACTATTCCCCTACCCGTTAAGCGAGGCGACGTCATTTTGCTCCACAGACACACCGTTCACGGTTCACTCTCGAATGTGAGCGATCGGATTCGGTGGAGCTTCGACCTGCGCTACAACCCGATCGGCCAGACGACCGGGCGGGAGGCGTTCCCTGGCTTTGTCGTCCGGAGTGCCGAGCGGAAAGATGAGGAACTGCGTGACGCCGATACCTGGACCCACCTCTGGCTCGAGACGCGCGAACGGATGTCGAAGATCAACCAGGGCGGTCAGCACGACGTAGCCTTCGGCCGATGGGAGGAAGGGCATCTCGACTGTGCTTAGGTCCCCTCGACCCCACTCCCCTTGAGCGGGAGCTTGGGAGCAGGGGGAGAGCCGGAGACCGCCCCCAACCCCAAAAGCCATTGCAGGGCAACCTGTGGTGGCTTTTCTTGTGCCAACACCCGAACGAAGATGTTCCATGCGAGAAGTGATCTACAAACAGACGGAACAGGGCGACCTGCGACTTCGGATCTCCGAGCCGGAGACGTCAGAACGATATCGGCCGGGCGTGGTCTTCTACTATGGCGGCGGGTGGAGAGGCGGCAATCTCGATCAGTTCCAGGCCCACTCCGAGCACCTGGCACGCCACGGTGTAGTCGCGGTCTGTGCGGAATACAGAGTTGAGAAGGCTCACGGAATCACCAACCCCGTTGTCTGTGTTGAGGATGGCCGGAGCGCGTTCCGGTGGGTGAAAGCTCGCGCGGACGAGTTGCGGATCGACTTGAGCCGGCTGGCGGCTGGCGGAGGGTCAGCGGGAGGACACGTCGCGCTTTGCGTTCCGTTGGCGAAAGAAGTCAACGCGCCTGACGACGACCTGACTATAGCGTGTGACCCGAAACTGTTACTGTTGTTCAACCCGGTTGGAGACGCGGTCGCGCGGGCGGATCGGTTCCGTTCGGAAGAGGATGCGCGCAAGGTCTCCCCTATCCACCTGATGAGCGACCAGATCCCACCCTCCATCATGTTCTACGGCTCTGATGACTGGATGATCGAGGAAGGGAAGGCGGTGATGGAGAAGTCCAGGGCGATCGGGGCCGCGTCGGAGATGTTCGTGGCGGACGGCGAGAAGCACGCGTTCTTCAACCGGTCGCCGTGGAAGGAGACGACGATTGATCTGATGCACGGGTATCTGGCCAGACAGGGGTATGTGGAGGGGGATTCGGGGATCGAAGTTGAGGCACACATGCATGAGCAGGCTCTTTCGTTCCCAGGCTAGAGCCTGGGAACGAGGTATACGATGAACCTGACCACCGAACAGCAATCGATCCTCGATGGATCGAAAGGCGAGTATCTCGCGAAATGTATGCGCTGGCTCGTCCAGTGGGGCGACGTCATGGGGGCGGAGCGGCTGATCAAGTGCGACAACACGCACGCGCTGCTCCCCGTTCCGAACCTGATGGCGCGGAACGCCTCGGACGACACGATGCGCAGCTACATGGCCGACCTCAAGCAAGCCTGCGAGCATCGCACGGCAGAGGGATGCTACTGTACGCTTCACGCCGCCTTCGTGACCTTCGAGGATGTCGACGTACCGGAGAACGACCCCGAACAGGTTGCGATGCAGAAGGAGCTGGCCGATCTGGCGGCTAATGCCGGGTTCATCCCCACCTTCACCTGCGCGCCTTATCTCGTCGGAAACGTGCCGGTGCGTGGCGAAGTCTGTGCCTGGACGGAGTCTTCCGCCGTCGTCTACGCGAACACGATCCTCGGCGCCCGCACCACACGTCACGGCACCGAAAGCGCCATCGCCGCATCGCTGCTGGGACTTGTACCCGAGTACGGCGTCCTTCTTGACGAGAATCGCAAAGGGTCGCTCCGAGTCGAAGTCACAGCCAACCTGACGCATCCAACCGATTGGGGCGCCCTGGGCTACTTCGCCGGCAAAGAGGCCGGTTTGGGAATCCCTGTCTTCAACGGATGCAGACGACCCAGCCAGGACGAAGCCAAACAGCTCTGCGCGGCGCTGGCGACCTCAGGCGGCGTCACCATGGCACACATCGTTGGTGTCACACCGGAAGCGCGAACATTGGAGGACGCCTTCCAGGACGAGGTTCCCGAGGAGACGATCCTTTTCGATAACGAGACATTGCGCGCACAGTACGAATCCCTCCGGCAGATTACGGGCGACGAGATCGATGCCTGTATCCTGGGATGCCCTCACGCTTCGATCCGCGAACTCGCGGAGATCGCCCATCTATTGAAAGGCAAGAAGGTCGCTGACGGCGTGAGACTCTGGGTGGACACGGCCCGCGGCACGAAGGGCAACGCTGACGCGATGGGCTACACAAAGATCATCGAGGATGCGGGCGGCACGATCCTCACCGAGACGTGTCCGACGAACATGCGAATTCCGGCAAAGCGGATCATCACACACGGTTTCAAGCAGGCGCACTACTCGCGCGGCATGATCGAGTGTGAATCCATTATCGCGAAGACGGATGCCTGTGTGCGATCAGCAGTTGCAGGAAAGTGGCTGGGTGATTGACAACCTCGTAGGAGCCGTCTCCCGACGGCGAGCTTTACTTTATGCCTGATAACATAGACATACGCGGAAAGGGTGTGGTCGGCGGGAAAGCCTCAGGTGAGGCGCTCGTAGCCGACGCAACCCTCTCTTTTTGGGGTGAGGTCGACGCAGTTACGGGCAAGATCATCGCCGTTGGCCATCCGCTGGAAGGTGAAAGCCTGAAGGACCGCGTACTCGTCATCCGTTCGACCAAGGGCTCGTCCGGAACGCCTATGATCCTGAACCTGGCAAAGCTGGAGGGCAATGCACCGGTGGCGTTCGTGAACGTCGAGGTGGACAGCCTGGCTGCGCTCGGGTGTATTGTGAACGAGATCCCCATGCTGTCCAAGCTAGAGTCCGATCCGTTTGCGGTGGTCTCGACCGGAGACCAGGTCGAGGTTGATGCTGATGCCGGCGTCATGCGTATCTCGAAGATATCACCGTGACTGAAGAAGAGATCTACGCGTTCGACAGACTTGGATACCTGGTCCTGACGGGATTCCTGACGGGCGACCAGGTCGGAATACTGGGTGAAGCCGTCGATCGGCTCGAGACACACGCCCTCGAACACGTTACGCTGCCGCCCCGCAAGGTGTCCGCCTGGGGCAGTGACTACCACGTGAACGAAGAGCTCGGTTACCACGTCAAGGGCGAAAGAGCCGAAGGCAAGACGCTAATCATCGAAGATTTTTGGAACGCGGATCCCGCCTTCGACCTGCTCCTCGATCACGAGCCAACCACGCGATACATCCACGGGGTCGTTCAAGGGCACGCCACGATCAACAACTCCGAGATCCGAATCCGATACAAGGGTAATCAGTCGGGAACGCATCAGCCGACTGGTCCGAAGTACACGTACGACTACAACGCAGATGGAATCGACTGTCGTATGGTGCGATTCGTCTACTTCGTCCACGATGTGTCTGAGGAACAAGGCGCCTTCTGCGTTGTACCCAGCTCGCACAAGAGCAATCTCCCGTCACCCTACGGTAACGACCCTGACCTGGAGCCGGAGATGTTGTCTCTGGAGGTGAAGGCCGGCGACGCGATCCTCTTCACCGAGCGTCTGCGGCACGGCGGTGTGACCAATCGGTCCGATCAGGTACGTAAAACGATCCACGTCGGCTATGGACCGTACTGGCTGATGTCTCAGAACATCGCCACTATGGACGAGCCTCAGCATATCCTGGATCGCACCCGAGAACGACTGAGCAAAGCTCAGAATAGACTATTCGAACCGTGGGCCAAGAACCAGTAGCGTTCCAGGTTCCAGGCAAAAGCCTTTCACTTGGAGCCTGGAACGCCTCTGCCTTTTTGGAACGCCTTACAACGCACGTACTAGACACAATCGGAGAAGTACGATGAGTAGAACATCAAAAGCTGCCGTCATGGTTGGCAAATCATTCGAAATCCGGGAGTATCCCGTCCTGGATCCCGATCCGGATGGCATTCTGATCCGTACGGAACTCGCCGGCATCTGCGGGACGGACTTACACAACTGGGAGTATCAGCGGCTGGAGGGCGACGTTCTGCTCGGACACGAGAACGTGGGGATCATCGAGAAGATCGGTTCAGCGGTGAAAGAAGACCTGTTCGGAAATCCCCTTTCAGAAGGTGACCGTGTGGTCTTTTTCCCCCGGACTCCGGTCGGGATCTACGGCTTCCTCGATCCTGCCGACGCGCCGCATTTGCGTGGCGGGTTCGCGGACTATATCAACCTGCAGCAGGCAGAAGCGTCCGTCTTCAAAGTCAACATGTCAGCCGAAGCAGCCGTGCTGACAGAGCCTTTCAACATCGGCGTACACGGTGTAATGCGGTCAGGCTTACAGTTCGGGGATACAGTTGCCGTCCAGGGGTCGGGCGCCATTGGACTCGTCACCTTGATGTGCGCAAAAGCAAGCGGAGCCGGCAGACTGATCATCGTCGGGGGACCAAAGGGGCGCCTTGAACTCGCGAAAAAGATCGGGGCGGACGTCATCATCGACATCGCTGACGTATCGAATGTGGAGGACCGGATTCAGGCTGTTCGTGAGGCCACACCAAGGGGCGAAGGGGCGGATGTGGTATTCGAGTGCGCCGGATTTTTGCCAGCGATCACTGAGGGACTGGAGTATGTGAAACAATCCGGCACCTACGTCGAGATGGGCCACTTTGTCGACACCGGCTCAATGGAATTCAACCCGAACCAACAGCTGATGCGGAAGAACATCCGGATGGAAGCCATCTGGGGTGGGCGTGCTGAGTACTTCATGCGAGGCATACCCGTCATGGAACGTGGCGACTTCCCGATCGCCGACATGGTCAGCCACGTGCTGCCTCTCGAACGCGTGTCAGAAGGGTTTCACGCGCTGGCAGGAGGATATCATCTGGATGGGAAGGATGCCATCAAGATTGCTTTGAGGGGGGGAGAGTAGAAGGCCAGTCAGTGGTCAGGTAGGAAACGACAACAGTCGGTCCCCTTTCGTGAGGGTACCGGCTGTTTGACTTTAGGGTTGCCCTTCGCCCCCAACCCCTTGCTCTCCGCGGGGCCGGGAGGGGCAGTACGGGGGCTAGCGCACGTCGACGAGTTTGTCGTCCTCGAAGACGAAGATTACGTATACGCCCAGCGTTTTGGGGCCGTAGCCGAGGATGAGTTTGGTGCCGTATTGGACGACGCCGGAGGGTTCGCCGACGGCTCTAACGACGTCGTAGGCTGACATTCCGGGGGCCAGGATACCGCCTCCGCCCATACCGTATCTGGCGACGGACTTGCCGGACTTTGCGGCTATCCCTGCCAGCAGGGTCATATCCTCTTTCCGCCCGGCATACAACTGCACGGACATTTCGGCGCCCCTCTTGTCGGTGTATTTGATATAGACCCACGTATGGGAATCACCAATGGGCGCGGCGCTTACCGGGATACCTTTCAGGGTCGGCGCGGTTTCCGGCGCCCCTGAACTGGCCTCCGCATCGACGGCAATCAGGTTCTCGTAGCCGATCACGTTGATGAACCCGAAGTCCGGATCCGTGCCCGCGATCACCAGATCGTTGTCGCGAAAAGTCGTCTTGGTCGGATAGAGCTTACCCGACTTAGCATCGAAAACCTGGATGTCGCTCAATGTGAGCGTCTCGGCCTGTACGAAGCCACTGATCAGTGCAGCAACTGCGAGCCACTTGACCTTCATTGGGTGCCCCCTCCTTGATGGACGGCGATCTTCGCCGGGTAACGAAGCAAAAATAAGCCCGGATCCGAGACCTCGTCAATCGATGTTACGGCAACCTCAAGGTGGTGTCTCTGCGGATACAGCAACCAGATCGTGGCGGTTGTAGTCGAACGCGAAGTGGACAAACTGCTCATCATTTGACACCACCCCATCCGGATACGAGACCTGTCCAGGGAAGTCTGTAATCGTCCTCCGATGCGCCCAAGTGGCTGTGTCGTCGTCCGAAAGCCAGATGGCCAGCGGGTTTCGGATCTCAGGTGTTGAATTCGGGTTGTGTATGAGAATGATCCGTCCATCGCTCAACCGGTGGAGCCGGATCTTCGTACCTGGATTCGGGATGTCTGTGGCTTCCCACGCGGACCACGTCCGCCACCTGCCTTAGCCGGACCGCCCGTTCCCCTCCCGGGTTCCATCGTCATCGAACCAATCGACCGACCCGACGGTGTCATAAAACGTCGCGTTCACGGTCCTGACGTTGAACAACATCCCCTCGCAACTGGTTCCCGGATACGTGGGTTCACCGTTTACGGCGTATTGCGTCCCCTCGATCGCGACCTGTGTTTGCATAAATGATACCCTTCGGCTACTTTCTAGCCCTTCTGACACACCCTTGGAGATCGATTTGGCGACGGCGGAATCCTACAACAATCCAGATCCATCACCGGCCGCGAGGCGAGAAACGGTCACAGTGCGGTCCATCATCCTCGGACTGCTGACGATCTTTGTCTCCACGGTATACATGGATCACTACGCCGGGAATCTTGTCAAAACCTACTTTCCCGTCGCCGTCCTGATTCCGTTTGTCGCCTGGATCCTCCTGAATACGGGCATCCGCCTGACCGTGCCCAGGCTCGCCCTTTCCCGAACAGAGTTGATCGTCATCCTGGGAATGATGTGGATCGCCGGCAGTCTGCCGACGGTCGGCTGGGGGCTTTATGCCGTCAGCATGGTTCCCTCGCCAGAGTTCTTCGCCGCTCCAGAGAACCGGATGGCCGACGTGGTCCTCCCACTGCTCCCGAAGTGGCTGTTCCTGGGGATCGAAGACCCGCGCGTCATGAGCGCGTATACGGGACTGGCTGCAGACGAATCCATCCCCTGGACCATCTGGGTTCGACCGTTGTTCTGGTGGGTCGTCCCCGGCATCGCTGGCGTGGCCGCAACCCTCTTCGGATCGGTTCTTTTCCTCCGACAGTGGGATGAAACGGAACGTCTGGCCTTCCCAATGGCCCAGTTCCCAATGGACATGCTCGACACGGCTCCTGACGGTATCCCTTCCGTTTTCAAGGAGCGCCTCTTCTGGATAGGATTCGCCATCACCGGCGGAATCATCCTCTGGAACATCGTCGGATACTTCGCAATATCGCTCCCCCGGATAACCCTCTTCGACGCCTCGAACACAAAAGTCCTGGAAGTCGGTCGGTATTTTCCGCCCTTCTACGTGAAGATCCAGCCGCTGCTCATGGGTTTAGCTTACCTCGCGCCGACAGACCTGTTGTTCAGCATCTGGTTCTACAACGTGATCAACACCTTCAAGGTCGGGATGCTCAACCGAACGGGATTCACCGTCGGCATCGAGGGACAGCCGGCCGAAGCCGGAACCATCGCGGCGCTCGAGTCTCACGGCGCCCTGTGTATGCTCGTGGTCTGGTCGATCTGGGTCTCGCGAGCACACCTAAAGGCGACTGTTCAGCAGGCCCTGGGCCCACGCGATCAGGATGCCGGAGCCCCCTTGTCCTTTCGCGCCGCCTGGATCGGCTGGCTCTTTTCCGTCGGGATACTCAGCGGCTGGCTGTATTCCGCGGGGATGTCCCTTTGGGCGACGGCGCTCACCCTCACGTTCCTGTTCGCGTGCTACTTCGGTATCTCGAAGTATGCGGCCGCAACAGGCTTTACATTCATCCGGCCCTCGGGAAGCAAAGGTTACGGCATCTTCCGGCAACTGTTTGGAACGACCTCCATCAGCCCATCCTCGCACGTCGTCTCCGTACTGCTCCAGGATAACGTCTTCTTCGGCAACACTCTGCGTACTGCGTTTCCGGTGGCCGTGCCGCACATCTTCAAGATGCTCGGGGATCAGCTTCGAAGACACAAGGTCATCATCTTCGCACTGCTCTTCGCCTACGTGTTCGGCCTCGCGACGTCCTCCGGCTCTCGGATCTTCCGAGCTTACACAGAGGGCGGCCTGAACGGCATCCTGGTCACCAACGACATGCAGCGGCTGGCGAGCGCGATTCCATTTATCGAGGGCACCAAAATCTGGTTCTTCGACTACCAGAAGACGGGTGTATGGCTGTTCGGCGCCGCAGAGGCGACCATCCTGACGATCCTCAGAACGCGCGTGGCCTGGTGGCCCCTCCATCCGGTCGCGATCGCCTTTCCCGAGCGGCGATACGTGATCGCGTTGTTTGTCGTGTGGGCGGCCAAGACGCTGACGATGAAGATCGGGGGCGTTCGCGGATACCGCCGGTCGATCCCGTTCTGGTATGGCACCGTGTGCGGCTATCTGTTCGGGATCGCGCTCTCGAGCCTTGTGGACGCGATCTGGTTCCCGGACGAGGGACACTTTGTACATGGGTTCTAAGATCTCGGGGCCAGAGGCCCCCCTACGAGAATGACCGGCCTATTTCTTGGGACCGGCCTCCGGCCCGAAGCTTCTCCAGACGCACCAGGACAATCCATTGGCACTTGCTGAAATAGACAGCCCCCCACAGCCGGATCCGGCACCCGAACGCATTACCATCCGTTCCGTCCTGCTCGGTCTGATCACGGTGATCGCCAGCACCTTGTACATGGACCACCACGCCGGGAACCTGGTGAAGGCCTATCTACCGGTCTCGGTACTGATCCCGTTCCTAAGCTGGATCGTCCTGAACACAGCCCTGAGGTTGTTTGTCTCCCGATTCGCCCTGAACCGCGTTGAACTGCTGACGATTCTCGCGATGGTTTGGGTAGGCGGCAATCTGCCGGCCGTCGGCTGGGGATCTTATGCGGTCAGCCTCGTCCCCTCACCGCACTTCTACGCATCTCCCGAGAACCGACTCGCAGAAGTCGTCATCCCACATCTGCCCGAATGGCTGTTCCTAAACACATCCGATCCGCGAGTGTACTCAGTCTATGCGGGCCTGTCGCCGGACGAATCCGTCCCATGGGCACTTTGGGTGCGCCCCTTCTTCTGGTGGCTCGTCGGAGGATTGGCGACCGTCTTCGCCACACTGTTCGGCACAGTAATTTTCTTCAAGCAATGGGATGAGCAGGAGCGACTCGCTTTTCCCATGTCGACATTCCCGGTCGACGTACTCGAGACCGACGACGACGGGATTCCATCGCTGTTCAAGAACAAGCTGTTCTGGGTCGGCTTTGCGATTACGGCCGGGATCATTTTCTGGAACATCCTCGGCTACTTCGCGATCTCGCTGCCCCGGATTACGATCTTCGACCAGTACCGGACGAAGGAGCTCGCGCTCGGTCGAGACTTCCCGCCGCTTTTCCTCAGGATTCAACCTTTGCTCATGGGGCTCGCCTATCTCTGCCCCACGGACATCCTATTCAGCATCTGGGTCTACAACATCTTCAACACCTTCAAGATTGGGATCCTGAACCGCACGGGATTCACGGTGGGAATCGAAGGACAACCGGCAGAAGCAGGCGCCCTGGCCAGCCTGGAGTCGAGTGGTGCGCTCTTCATGCTCGTAGCCTGGTCTGTCTGGGTCTCGAGACGTCACCTGCGTGAAACCGTCGTTCAGGCGCTGGGACCACGAGAAAAGGATGATGGTGCGCCGATCTCGTATCGAACGGCGTGGGCGGGCTGGATCACGTCGATCCTGATTCTGGCCGGTTGGATGAACGCCATCGGCATGTCGGCCTATACGGTCATCCTCCAACTCATCTTCCTGTTCGCCTGCTACTTCGGCATATCGAAGTATGCGGCTGCAACGGGCTTCACGTTCATCACACCCGCTGGCGGGAAGGGATTCGGGATCATCCGGATGATCGGCGGGACGGCGAACCTGACCCCGTCCAGCCAGATCGCGCTACGCCTGCTGGCCGGTAACATGTATTTGGGGGCGACGGTGAGGACCGCCTTTGTCGTCGCCTTCCCCCAGATCTTCAAGATGCTTGGTCAGAAGTTGTGGCAGTATCGCAACATCTGGGCGGTCATGATTCTCGCCTACGTCTTCGGCTACGCGACGGCGGCCGGATCACGGATCCATCAGTCGTATATGGATGGAGGGCTGAACGGGCTCCTGAACACGAACGATATGCGGTCTCTCGCGTCGAACGTCCCGTTTATCGAGGGCACCAAAACCTGGGTCTTCGATCACCAGAAGCTGGGCGTCTGGCTGTTCGGCGCCGGAGAGGCAGGCATCCTCACCTTCCTTCGATCGCGATTCACGTGGTGGCCGATCCACCCCGTGGCTGTCGCCTTCCCCGAGCGTCGCTACCTCTTCGCGATCTTCCTGGTCTGGGTCATCAAGGCTTCTGTCCTCCGATTCGGCGGCGTCAGCCTGTATCGCCGCTCGATCCCCGTCTGGTATGGGGCCATCTTCGGCTATCTCTTGGGGATCGCCGTCAGCAGCGTGGTCGACGCCATCTGGTTCCCCGACGAAGGACACTTCGTACACGGATTCTGATTACCAAAAATTCGTGAGACACCTCCTACGAGTTCGGATATGCGAGCATCCTGGATCACACCCCGCTCCCCAACCTCACGGTGCAAACGGGTGCTGCAACCTACGGCCAATCCGACGTCCAATCGCTCCTCGACATCAACCGACCCCAACAGAAAGGGCGGTGGCTCCCATACGGGAACACACCGCCCAGCCCTAACTTTAGACCTTCGACTCGCGACTGCTTCTATCCGTTCTCGTGCGCCAACGCGCAACTCGCCGGCGTCCCATCCGCCTCTGCAAACACCTTCCCGAATTCTTCCTTCGACACCTGCTTCGTGCTGATCCCGCGATACTGAAACTGCAGCGCCCGACGTCTGTCCGCGGTCTGGTTCGGCGGAGTCTGGTGAGGCAGCATCGCAGAGAAGAACAAGACGCCGCCCGCCTTCATCGGCAGCGGCACAGCCTGACTCCTGTCGATCCGGTCCGGCAGGATCTCACAGTCGATCGTGTGGTGATGCTTGAGCGCGCCGAGCGTGTGCCCACCGGGCAGGACGTGCATACATCCATTCTCGATCGTCGCATCGTCCAGCGCAATCCAGGCCGTCGCCACCTTCTCCAACGGAAGCCAGTTGAAATAGGCGTTGTCCTGATGCCACGGCTTCTCCGACCCGATAAACGGCGGCTTAGACAGCGCCATCTCGGCCTTCAACGCGACATCCTCCCCGATCACCTGCCGCATCGTGCCCAGGATATTCGGATGTTCGAGCGCCATGTGTATGAACGCTGGATGCGCCTGATGGTATCCGTGCAGTTTCCGGAACTTGAGCTCAGCTTCTTCATTCGGCAAGGCAAGCGGGTCTATACCGGACTCGAAATGGATTCCCCATCCACCGTCGGGATCGATGACCTGGATACCTGCATAGTTCTTTTTCGCGTTCGGTCGTTCCTGCAGCTTCGCATTTCCCTCACGTGCCTTGTCCAACAGCCGGTGCGTGATCTCCGTCAGGGCCGAGCGCGCCTCCACGACCTCGCCTTCGGTCAACACGTTCTCGAATGCGAGGTAACCGGACTCGCGATACTGGTCCAGATGGTCCGGGGTCAGTTTGCCAGGGAAGTCAGTGACGGTGGGTGCGGTTTGGATGTCAGCCATGCCTAAAGATCCTGAAAATGAAGTGCGTTGATCTCGTCGCCAGTTGGCCGACACTTCGACTCCTTCCTTCGCCAAGGCTACGGCAAGGCAGGCGCGCTCAGTGCGACGGCGGCTTGGTGCGACGGTTGCTTTACGAGAAAGTCGGTGCTGTGAAAACGTCCTTCAGTTCTCCACGGTCTCGTTTGCGGATGTATTCCCATTCGTAGGGTGATTCGCGCAGACGAGCCGGACCGTTGCGGACATCCGCTCCCATGTCAGCAGCCTTGGGGTAGTGGCTGTAGATCATCAGACGACGCGGCTTGCCGGACACGTTCGGGCGCGAATTGTGAATCAGGAGAGACGAGAAGATCATCACTGTACCGGCCGGAACCAGCAAGTCAATCCCACCCTCGGGGTCGATCAGACGGGGCTGCACCTCAAGACCGATTTCAACCTTGTCGTGAGGCAGGTCTTCCTTGTGGCTACCAGGCCAGATGTGCAGCGGTCCCGAATCCTCGGCGCAATCATCGAGCACGATCGCAGACGAGATGATGGACTGGGGATAGTTCTGTGCTTTGTAGTACGCCCAGTCCGAATGGATGGGAAACCGGTCATTCGACCGTGGACCGAAATCAAACCCGTTCAAGGGCTCGGGGAGCGGTTCCTTGTAGTTGAGCTTCTCCTCCATCAGGATCGGCTCGTCTCCCATGATCGTGCGCATCGGGCCCAGAAAGCGCTCGTCGTTCGAGATCTCCGCAAGATACAGGCTCAGATCGTTGATCGGCTGGATCTTGCGAACGATCTGCTGACCGTCCTCCTTCTGCAGGATATCCAGCCGGCCACTCTTCCGTTCCAGCCCAATCGAGGCGTTAACGATAAGCTCGAGAATCGCATCCGCCTCCCTCTGCATCCGGCCGACCTCGTCCGGATTGAACGCATTCTCGATCGCGATATAGCCGTCCCGATTGAACTTCTCGAGGAGTTCTGTACCTGACATCGTTCACCTATCCGACATACCGATTGTAGCCAACATTTTCCACGAAACGTCCATAAAATCGTCACCTCAGGACAAAATGACAATAGACGGAGACGACCAATATTTGTATTTTCCCGACATGAAAACACCACGCCTAGTCAGCCGGATCAACTCAGCCGGGATCACCCACTGCGTGCAGGACTGGTCGTGGGATACATCACTCCGCCTCCCAGTGGATCACGATCTATGGACAGTGTTCAGTGGACGTGGACAGCTGCGTGCGGACGGACACGCCTGGGACTTGCTTCCAGGCGACTGTTTTGCCCTCCGACCCGGCGGCCGCTATATCGGCTCTCACGACCCGGATCGCCCCCTCGTCGTCATTCATATCCACTTCGAGCCGGCGACAGGCCAAACCTTCCGATTCCATCGCCGTCTGACAAACCTCGCGTTCCTGGAGGACGTGCTGACTCGAGTCGTCTATGCTCATCGGGAAGGTCACGGCGATCAGGCGATCATCTGGATGGATGCAGCGTTGACGGAGATTCGGAACCAGGAAGTTCTGACGGATCGATCGGGGCGCGAAGATAGACGGGCGGAAGGAATCGAGACGATCTGCAGGAGGATTCACGAAAACCCCAGTGCCCCCTACCGGGTCGACAAGCTGGCGAAAGCCGTCGGACTCTCGGCCGACCACTTTACGAGGCTATTCCGGAAGATCAGAGGCATAACGCCGAGGGAGTTCATCCTGCAGGCACGGATCGAGTCTGCGCAGGATCTGTTGCGTGCCTCCGACCACTCGGTCAGCCGCATTGCCGAGATCCTGGGATACTCGGATGTCTACTTCTTCAGCAGACAGTTCAAAGAGAAGGTTGGGGTCTCACCAAGCGTCTTCAGGAAAGGGTGAGGGTACGAATCTCGAAGTGCGCCCTCAGACGAGTCTATCGACTTCCAGATAGCCTACAGATCCGTGAACCGTTCGTCGATCACCTGGGCAGCCTCATTCAGCCGCTCCTCCGATTCCCGCCCCTTCATCTCCTTAACGAACTCCGTCACGCGGGCGGCTACCGGTGCAGATCCGCTCGTCCTAGTTTTCAACCACTCCGTATCCACAATATCGGCCCTCCAGCGTAGCAATGCTTCGGTCATCGCGTGCCGGACGGGCGCGTGTGTCTCGCTCCCGCTCAGGTCTTCATACTCATCGGGATCCTTCTCCCGATCGAACAGGCGACAAGTGCCTTCCTCGAAGTAATACTCCAGCTTCCACCGACGCGTCGCCAGCGCGCACGACTTGTAGAGGGAGGATACCGCACACTTCCGGGGCGACTCTTCCCCTGCGGCGAGCGGCGTAAACAGGTCGAGCGCCTGCATCGTATCCGATGTCAGTCCGGCAGCCCCCAGGATCGTAGCTGCGATATCGTTCCAGATCGCGAACTCACGCGTCTCTCCTGCTGCCAGGGTACCGGGCATCCGCATGAGGAATGGGATACGCCAGGTGTTGTCGTAGTAGACGTGCTTGTTCGAGAACCCGTGGTCGAACAGATCGATCCCGTGATCGGACGTAAAGATCACGAGCGTGCTCTCCGTCAGTCCCTTCTCTTCGAGGTATTCGAGCATCCGGCCGACCTGATGGTCACTGTATGCCGAGAACCCATAGTACAGCCGACGCTCCTCGTTGATCCGTTCCTCCCTGTGCGCGTTATCCTTCAGACCTAACAGCTTCTTTGCGTGCTCAGGTTCGCCTTCGATGCTCGGGTTCTTCGGCAACGGGGGCAGATCGTCGTCTGAATAGAGCGTCCCCCACCGCCCGGGTGGATGTAGCGGACCGTGAGGCGCGTGCATAGACAGGAACGCGAAAAACGGCGCATCCGGCCGATCGTTCAGCGCCTGATCGATCCCCTCCATCGTCTTCGTCGCCGCGAAGGCATCGAAGAACAGCGCCTCCGGCACATCGTGCGGATACTCGGTCGGCTTGGCGTGTCCGTGTTCCTTCAGGTGTGTCGTGTACAGGTCTTCGCCCTGTGCCCTCGAGCTACCCGTCATCGAGAAGTCGATCCCAAACGACTCGGGCAGATCCCCGAAATGCGTCTTCCCCACCATAATGTTCGTATATCCCGCTTCGGCCAACGCATCAGGGAATACGGCCAGGTCTTCCCGCCGGCTGATCCCGTTCTCGATCGCCCCGTGGATCGGCGGATGGACGCCCGTGATCAGCGAGCATCGGGTGGGTCCGCATACTGGTGACGTCGTGTGACCCTGGGTGAACATGATGCCTTCACGGGCCATGCGGTCGAGGGAGGGAGACTTCGCGAAGTCATATCCCATACACGCGAGGGTGTCGCAGCGTTGCGTATCGGTAGTGATGAGGAGAATGTTGGGTTTGTCTGGCATATTACTTTCCGGTTAGAGTCAGAAGCGGTCACCCGCCGTTCTCGCTGCACTCGTCCGGCTTGATGAACACGGATGCACACAAGATGCAATGAGGGCTACTGGCAGCAGTGCCACGCGCCATGCTTCTGCAGATACGGATGGGCGCCTTCCGTGGAAGTTCTCGTGACCCAAACATTCCAAAAGACCTGGGCTCTTGGGTGTTCTCAGATGATCAGGGCAGACTCTCTGCGCCCGGGCCTGCCATAATCGACGGTAGGGTGCGGAAGCAGACTCCTCCAATGATCCAGGGAATACGACCGGCCTGGGTTACACATTGCGTGTGAGTTTTCCATCATCCGTCGGTGCGCGACCTCCTTCAAACCAAAACGCTCCGTCACCCTAATGCCATCTCTGTTCATCTTGAACCCCCACCATAGCTTCAGCGACGGGCGGGTGTTCATCTAGCGACGCCGAACGCGGGGCGGGTGCCTGCCGGGCCGTAGCCTAAGCGAGGCCCGGACCGCCTTTACATTACATCCAGGGCACAGGCCAATCTTCCTGGAAGGCGGTCATATCAATCCGGTTATAGGGCGGCTCCTCACCCTTCTCTTTGGCTTCCTGGGTAGCGACCTCCAGGGCAGCAAAGTGGTCGGCTGTATGCTGCCGCATCCGTTCGAAGTAGCGTTCGCTCAGCAGGGGATCGAATGTCTCCTTCCTCCAGACCGTCAAGCGTTCGAGCAGATCGTTGAGGATCGCCGTGTGTTTGGGATCATCAGCCAGGTTGGTCATTTCGAGCGGGTCTTCCTGCAGATCATAGAGCTCGTAGTCGGGCGGCCTGTCCATGCGTGCAAACACCTCCTGAATCGGACTGTCTGCCCATTTCGGATCGCTTAGAGCGTCGCGCACCTCGCGACCGTCCACATTGATCCCTGGTTTCGAGTGACCGGGGTGCAGGTTGTGGATCAGCTTGTAGCGATCCGATCGAACGGCGCGATGAGGCGCGAATCCGACACCATGGGTTGTAAACTCGGTGACCATGTGATCACGCCACGAGACCTCGCTGCCGTCAAACAGAGGCACGATCGATCGACCCGCTTGGATACCGGGTGGCTCGACACCTGCAACCTCCAGAAACGTTGGCATGACATCCACGTGCCCCACAAACTCGTCTCGGACCTGTCCGAGCATAATCTTCCCCTTCCACCGCGCGATATACGGGACACGCGTCCCGAACTCGTAGGTCGTCGACTTCCCGCGGGCGAAGGGTGGCCCGTGATCGCTCGTAAACCAGACCAGTGTCTTTTCGTCCAGGCCCTTCCGCTCGAGCATGTCCAGCATCAGCCCAACGGCGATGTCGATACGCTGAACGGCGTTGTAGTAGCCCGCCACTTCCTTTCGCATCGCTGGTGAATCGAGTTCTCCGTGCACGGCAAACGGCCTTACGTCATCCTCGGTCAGCATCTGCTCGGGGAGCCCGTGTTCGGGTCCTTTATATTGCCGGTGCGGATCCCCCAACGAACACAGCGCGAACCAGGGTGTGTCCCCGCAGTCATCAATGAACCGCTCGATGTTTTTCGGGTACGCGTGCACGTCCCGCCGGCTCATCCCCTTCGGCTCCCACTCGGTTTCGAACGGCAGCGCCTCTTCCGGGTCGACGTGTACCTTACCGACGGCGCAATTCCGGTATCCTGCTTCCTTCAGCAGTGTCGGCAGTGTCGGCACGCCACGGTGCAGCATATAGCCACGATGTGACAGCCCGTGATGGCCGTTCTGATGCGTGTAGAGCCCGGTATACAAGCAACTTCGTGCAGGGCTGCACGACGAGTGGGTCGAGTAGCCGCGTGTGAAGCAGATTCCCTCCGCCGCCATTCTGTCTATGTTGGGGGTAGGAACCGTATGATCGCCCCAGCAGCCGGCGGTGGGGCCCATATCGTCGAGGGTGATCAGTAGGATATTGGGTCGCATGGGAAACCGAGTTCAGAGTGATGAGGGCGAACGTCGCCGTAGCGCCCAGGGTTCGGAGTCTTCGGCGATGGAAGTATGCTGCGCCGAGAACCGGACCGCAAGACGCCACTGCGCCACCGAAACGGAACGCAGGCTGGATTCTGGCATCTAATGAGTGGACACCCATTCTTGAGGATGCGAACCTTTCCAAAGAGATGGCTATCCTGGGAACCGTGATCGGGGCGGCAGTCGGATTTGTGAACAACGACGTGCTGGGACTCAGGAAGCGGCAGTCCGCCCTGTTCTGGGGCTAGACAACGGGGAGTATGGCATTCCTCGTGGGCCGATATGTCACTTTCAGCCGCAATACCACAACATGGACGGGTGTGCATCGATGATACGCGGCGCCGTCGACCATATAAAGAACAGGAACCTCCCTACGGCAGGATCCTTGGCAACATCTCTCTTTCTACTTTAGCTTAGCTGTCACCCCACGCGCCAGAGAAGTCTTACGACACCCACAAGAAAGATGGCCACTTGAGCAAGCCACTGAGCCTCCCATCCCCGTTCGACTACGACCTCTACATGCCGCTCACCATCGTAAACGGCCAAGAGTACCACCCACCCAGAAAGACAGCAGAGCTCCTCGCGACGCTCCTGGCAAACGGCACCCCTGAGGACATCGCCAACGCCGAGAAAATCGTCCCCGGGCTCCTCGAATGTCAGGACACGGACCCGGATTCTCCGCATTACGGTGCCTTCCCCTCGGGAAAGGAAACGCCGGTCGAAGCGCTGAACATCGTCGAGTTCTGCCTGTTCGCCCTCATCCCGATGATAATGGATCACGAAGCGCTGCTCTCGCCGGAGACCGCCCAAAAACTGCGTGAAAGCATCCGGCTGGCACTCGGGAACGTCCGCAGGATCGACGTTCATCACAAGTACACCAACGTCGCCATCAAGGACATCACCAACACGTGCATGGGCGGCGAACTTCTCGGCGATCCCGAGATCGCGCAACGCGGCTATGACAAGCTGAAGAGCTGGATGGCATTCACCGACCGATCGGGTGGAAACTACGAGTACAACAGCATACCCTACACCCCGCTCGCCATCCACGTCCTCTCGACCCTGACCCGTCGCGTCAAGGACGCGGACACCCGAATCCGCGCTTCGGTGGCCCTCTCCCGGATGGCCCTCGGCGCCTATCTCCATGCCCATACACCGACCCACCGCTGGGCCGGTCCACACGGCCGCGCCTATCACTTCGCGGTCATCGGTCGGGGCAACCACGGTCACACGAAAGAGAAGGAAACGGAGAGTCTGCGGGATTGGCTGGACACCGGACGGGTGCCGCCCTGGTTGGACGGGCTTCTGGACAACCCTACTTGGCCGGATCAGGTCGTGGAAACGACGGGACGTGACGAGGGGATCTACACGTCCGTCTTCAAGGACGCGAACTACTCGTTTGGCGTGGCGTCACGCAATATGTTCAACCAGGACATCGTCTACATCGCGTGGCAGTCGAACGTCTACACCGTGCATTACCGTATGCCGGGAGAAGAGCTGGCCGGCGTTCTGTATACCCGGTATGTCCTCGACGACAACTGGCTGGGTGACTTCTCACCAGGAGCTGACCGCGGAAGCTCGGGCATGATCCCGGACATGGGTCACTTTCAGGGCGTGCAGGACGAGAACCGCGCCATCGCTCTCTACATCCCACGCAACCTCAACGGGATAGAGCGGCACCACAGCGCAAAGGCCGTCATCGCCCTCCCCCACTGGAACCCCGACACCGACAAGATCTGGATCGACGACTTCGAAGTCACCACCCTACCCTCGCTCCACGATCATAACGCGACCGTCGTCCTCGAGACGGGCGACATCATGATAGCCATCAGACCCTTTACCCTCACCTCCCTCTGTATGGCTCCCTGGCCCCATGGAGGTAAAGAGCAGCTGCGCATTGCAGACAAAGACGGGACTATGACGATCGAACTCTACAACTATCGGAACGCCGCGAAAACCTTCTGGGAACTCTCCTGGCCGGGCGCCTTTTTCCAGGGGTGGCCTCAGTGCGGCTTCTATTCCGAAATCGCCAACCGGAACGACTACGAGGACGGCGCCGCCTTCGCCGCCGTCGTGAGCTCTGGCCAATTCAGGGACGAGTCCAGTCCCCCGGCAACGTATTCGGGATCCGATACAGAGACTCGTCCCTGGCTCGTCGACTATTCTCGAGACGGCCGCACGCTGGGGTTGAAGGTAGACCTCTTCGACTGGTTTCGAGCTCCCGAGCGCTACACCCACGCCGGCAAAGTCCCCATGCCCATGCTCGACAGCCGCTACGCCCATCAATCCAGATCCGGCCGCATCCAGATCAGTGACGTCACTCTCATCACAAAGAAGGACGCTGCCGCCTGGCTCTACGTCTCCCCTGACGGCCAAACGATCGCCGCCGCATACCACGGCCCCACACCCTCTCACCTCGAGCTTGTCCACCGCAACTTCAGAGTATCGCTGAAGTCACTCGAATGCGGCACCGTGGTGTGGGCAGGTGGTCAGGTCAGTGTGGATGCCATTGGCCTTACGAGCGAGCCAGCTATCGCGGGATCCAGTCTGAAGCCGTAGGGGGCCTGGACATCTTTCAGCTGTCACTCTCCTTAGACTGGAGGTCTAGTTGCAGTACACATCCGCCGAACGAATTCGTAAAGGTAGCGCTGCTTCGTAAAGAAGGCCGTTATGGATCTCACTGCTATACTGGGTGCGCTGATTCTCGCTCTTGTGTCGTTCTATGCAGGGAGCGGGTATGCCGCAGATCGGAAATCTGGAAGACGTTGTCTTCGACAGTGCCGCCGAGGAGGGGGACGGGTTGGCCTTTGTACTGCCAGTACTAGGGGTTTTGTTTGTAGGGTTGGATTCGGTCTTCGTTTGATATTGGTTCTCTCGTTTATCTGTCATACCTGAAGACCCTCACCCTGACCTAAGCAAATCGAGGACTTCCCCTCTCCCTGCAGATGGGAGAGGGGAAGTCCTCGATTTGCTTAGGTCCCTACAGGATCGCTGGCGCTATCGCATGTGGATATCAGCGAAGTCCATGTATCGGTCCCAATCGTAGTCGGTGACGTTATGACCTCCGCTGCGGATGTGGTAGCCGATACGGCTCTGGATGGGTGACTCGATGGGAGGCATGTCTTCGGCATCCAGACCGTCGGTACCGAGCAGGCGATACACGGCGTCGGCATACTTCGCGCTCAGGAATTCGCCCTTCGGGTCCGCCCAACGATCTTCCTCCGCGCTCGCCACATACACGGGTCGTGGGGCCATCAGTGCGATCAGCATGTGCTGATCGACGGGACAGGCGTCTTCGTTCTCGTTGTATTGGCGGAAGTTGTTGCAGAACCAGTGTGGGAACGATGCGTTGATCCGCCCGACCGTTTCGCCGTATCGACGACGAGACAGGGCGGCGCCGCCGCATCCGCTGTTGTTCGAGATGACAAGAGCGAACCGTTCGTCCTGGGCGCCTGCCCACAGCGACGTCTTCCCAAGACGGGAATGCCCCATCCCGGCGATCCGTGTGGCATCGATCTCGTCATCGGTTTCGAAGTAATCGAGCGCCCGACTCAGCCCCCAGGCCCAGGCGCCGATCGTCCCCCACTCATCGTCGGCGGGTACCGCGCCATTCGAATGAAACAGCGGATGGATGCCGTCCTGATACCCGTCATCGTAGTCGGGGTCCAGGTCACCGCAGTATGCGGTCGCGACCATATAGCCGCGATCGATGATCCGCTCGATCGCCCAGCGGCTGGCGGATGTCCCTCTCGCCTCCTGCGTCGCCTGATGGTCGACTACACCCGCTCCCTTCGCACGCATCCATTGATCGGACAGAATGACGTCAGCCTCTGGCGTGGTGGAATGATTGCCCTGGAAGTTGAGACCGACGAATCCGGGCACCTGCCCACTCGCGGAAGAGGGCAGATAGATCAGGAGATCGAGGTAGGGACGGGTGTCCTGGTCGGTGAAGTAGAGACGGATCTCCTTGCGTCGCGCCTTGCCGCCCAGTGACTCCGTCTCCGACATCACTTGGGTTCGGACGCGAATCGGCTGATCCGGTGTCTTACCGAAGACGTGTGTCTCGAACAGGGACAAAATTTCGGCCCGTCTTTTGCCCCAGTCCGAAGAGGATACGGCGGCACCGTCTTGAGTGACCAGGGGATCCGGGAGTTCGTAGTTGGGAACGAGGGACTCGTGGTAGTTGGCTTCAAACATGGTTTTTGGGCTTGAGTTGGCCGATCGTCCCTCGGTACAACCATCGCCTCCGGTGATGGCCACTCGGGATGATCGGTGTTGGTTCGGTTCTATTTGGAGGTACTGTTGTAGATGATCTCGATCCAGCGATCCGTCGAGATAAATCCACCGTCATATGGTGACCACTTCTCGGGCAGGCCTTCTACCTTGGCCTGCTCCAGCGTCAGGCCCTTCTCCATGTTGCCGGCGCCGATGATGGTAATCTGCATAGAAGCTCGGGAGCGCCTACTTGTAGCCGTCAGACAGCTTGTCGACGAGATCCCTCACGCGCTGCGATTCATCTCTGGGCAGGATCAGGAGCGCATCCTCGGTCTCCACGATCGCGAGGTTATCTACCCCGACCAGCGCAATCAGCTTGTCTGTCTGACTGTAAACGGTCGTGTTCTTCGCGTCGATCGAGATGACGTTGCCGTTCAGGAGATTGTCATCGCTATCGGTCGGCAGGACGTCGGACATCGCGCCCCAACTGCCGATATCGCTCCAGTCGATGTCCGCTTCGACCACGGCGACCTTCTCGGCCTTCTCCAGGATCGCATTGTCGACGGGGATCTCCTTGAGCGTCGGGTAGACCTCGCTCAGCACACGATCGGCATCGTCTGTGCCCAGCGATGCCTTGATCGTCATCAGCCCTTCATAGATCTCCGGCTCGAACCGCTCGAACAATCGAAGCAAGGTATCCGCCCGCCAGACGAACATGTTGGAATTCCACAGGTAGTTCCCTGACTCGAACCACACCTGCGCGGTCTCAACATCAGGCTTCTCCTTGAAGGCTTCGACGGCGTAAATCGGCTCGTCGTTTGCCTCATGAATCACCCCACCTTTCTGGATGTAGCCGTAAGCGGTTTCAGCACACCAGGGTTTCACACCTACCAGAATCAGCGTGTCCGGATGCTCGATCAGGGCCTCTTCCGCAGCCAGGAGCAATCGACAGAATTCCTCCGGCTTCCCGATGTGATGGTCGGACCCGAGGCTCGCGATCGTACAGCCCGGTGCGTGGTGCTCGAGCAGAACGCACTCCAGCCCGACCGCAGGTCCCGTATTCCTGAGCGCGGGCTCGATTATGACGTGATCGTCACCAAGTTCGGGCAGTTGCTCGCGTACCAGGCTGTCATGGGCCGCCCCGGTAGAGACATATCGATCCTCCCCCGAGGCGATCGTGACCACACGATGATACGCGTGCTGCAGCATGGTCATGTCGCCCTCAAAGGCGTGGAATTGCTTGGGTTGCGACTGCCGGCTGTATGGCCAGAGTCGCGAACCAATACCACCGGCACGAATCACGAATTTCATGTGAGAACCCTCGACTTCGAGTCAGGAATGGGCAAGCTGACAGAAGCGCAAGAAAGCTGACACAAGGGCGGCTTGTCAACCGTCAAACCGGCAGGACCGACACCCTAAAACGGAACGGCACCCCACGATCGAACGTAAACCGTCGCCAGGCGTTGTATGCATACCATACACTCAAAACCAGCTTGGGGTTATTGTGAAAAGCCGCACGAAATTCTCGGTCGGCTTCTACGCGATGGTCGTCACCGGGCTGTTCCTCCTGAAATCATACTTCATCCGGCCGCCGATTCCGGAAGTCTCCTACTCCCAGTTCAGGTCCTATCTCTCCGAAGATACGCTCCAGCGTGTGGAGATCGGACGTCAATTCTTGCATGGCACAGCCATCACGGATGATGCAGAGCGGCTCAAGGCGTTTCGCACACGTCGGATCCAGGACGACGAGAACCTGATCGCGGTCGCGTGGCAGAGGAGATAGTATTCGACCGGAGCTCAGAACGACCTCAAGTGTGCATCAGAGCTGTCAAGACGTATGGTCTGCCAGTATGGAATGAGTGAGAGTGTCGGACCCGTCAGCTACGCGGACAGTCGAGCAGGTAACGTCTTGGACGGCCTGAAGCTGAACAAGCCGTTGAGTGGGGAAACCGCCCTGAAGATCGACCTCGAAGTCGAGAACATCATTCGTGGCGAGCGGGTCCGGACACGGATCCTGCTGGAGCGGAAGCGGGAATTGCTCGACAGGGTAGCTGAGGCACTGCTTGACAGGGAAACGCTCACCAAGCAAGCCTTCGAGGCCATCGCGGGAGAACGGAAGGTTGTAACGGCGTAGATCGTCCACCCGTTGCGAAGCGCGGCCAGATACACCTCACAATGAGAAAGGCGTCGCCGGCTTCTGCCGGTGACGCCTTCTGTTTGTCTGATAGATTCTGTCCACACGCTGCGTGGGTGTCAACCTACCCTAGCAGCTTGGGATACTCGAAAAACACGAAAACCCCGCTTCCCGCCCGCACATCTCTCCACGAGTCGACCTCGAAGGTCGCACAGAAGATCCCGCACGTCGGGACGTTGTCGATGGAGAATTCGGTCAGCTCGTTGATCAGGTCGGTCGTCGTGGGGTTGTGCCCGACGATCATCAAGGTATCGATGCCATCGTCAGCAGCCTGAGCAATCGCGAATGTGTCCTCCGGATGCGCTCCGTAGAGGATCTCGTTCGTGACGATCGCATCCCGATCGTAGCCCATCTCGTCCGCCAGTTTCCCCGCCGTCTTGATCGCCCGCTTCGCCGGGCTGCTCACGATCAGGTCGGGTGAGACACCCAGCGCCTTCATCCGCTTCCCCATCTGCGGCGCATCCCGTTTACCACGCTTGTTCAGGGAGCGATCATAATCCGCGAGCCCGGGTTCTCCCCAACTGCTCTTCGCGTGACGGGCCAGGATCAGTCGTTTCATTTCTTCTTCGGTTTGTCCAGTGTGTTGTCATCGCGACGGCGCGGTGTCTTGGGCGTCCGGTCCACGAGTCTGTTCGAACGTCCGTCCTGCTTGATCAGGTCGAACGCGTCGTAGAGCTCGCCAGTGGCCAAATATGCCTGGTATTCGAGCTTATTCCCGTCGACGTGTATGACCTGATACAGCTGCGAATTCTCCGCGCCCCGATCGAACCATTCGCGTTCCGTAAGCTCATACATCTTCGGGCCGCTGACCGACACCACATACATCGGGCCGACCTCCCCGTCGCGCATCTTCCTTCCCGTGGCGACATTCGCACCACGCCCATACGTGTGATCGTGACCCTGAAGCACCAGATCAACTTCATACTCGTCGAGGATCGGCTTCCACAGCGCACGGAGCTTGGTATTGTCACGCCCAACCTTTGTCTAATAGATCGGGTGGTGGAACGTCACAAACGTCCACGTCTTCGTGTTCGACTCGAGAACGTCTTCCAGCCAGTCGACCTGGTCGCCGCGTTCCTCGTTCGAGTTGAGGGAAATGATCCGCGCATCGTGGTAGTCGATATAGTAGACCGTTTCCGAAAGGTTCTCAGGTCCGTTCTCGGGAAAGGCGAACGTATACCGCCACTTGTTCGACAGCCGTCTCGAGCCATCCTTTTGCTTCGGATACTCGTGATTTCCCGGTGTGGCGATAACGGGAATCGTCGCGTGAATGAAGTCCCCGGCCTCGAACCACTCACTCCACTCGCTGTCCCTGTCTCCTACGTTGACCAGGTCTCCCGCGTGCAGGAAGAAGTCAGCCTTGGGGGCTTCGGCATACGCCGCCCGGATGGTCCTGGACCAGAGACTGAGCAGGTTGTTTTGCGCGTCCCCGAAGTAGGCGAAGGTGAACGGGGCGGGACCTGCGTGCGCGGTCCTGAAATGGAACCACTCACTCCAGATCTCACCGCTACCGACCCGGTAGGCATACTGAGTCGCCGGGTCGAGGTTTTCAAAGGTCACGGTGTGGCTATGAAACGCATAGCCGGCGGCCTCGAATCGTTCCATCGAGGCACCTGTCCGGGTGGCGTAGAGCCGGAAGTTCGGCGAGCCGACCGCCTTCGCAATCTCCGCCTCTGACGCCACAATCTGCGTGTTGGTCCGCCAGGTGACTGCCGCGCTGGTCGCCGGATCACCGTTCCAGGTCAGAACGATCCGATCCGGGATCACGGTGGCCACGGAGTCCACGGCGGCCCGGTCGTAGTCGAAGGCACTGACGCCCGACGACAGACTCATCGACGCCAGCACTGTCACCAACCCCATCATCCTGCACCATCCCGCACTTACTCGCATAGATCCCCACTATCAACAATGTTTGCCTCAGAAGAACCGACCGTAAGGTATACAAATCCCGGCGTGCCTGGACAATCCCCTCTCCCAAAAACAACCCGAACGGGCAGAAATTTTATCACGTACCTTGATGGACACGTGGCGCCGTCGTACAGGTGACGCGGAGCCGCTTGCTCCGTATGTTGGGAAACCCGGGAAGGAATCGGAACGGACCTTCCACCGTCTCAGAAAGTACGCGAGCCACAGCCGAGCGCCGAACATGGGACAACACGATCAACTTCCTCCACAAAGAACCTCTTCGCGCCCTGGGTTGGTCTAGCAACATTGGCCATTCGCCCGCGCACAGGCAATCGCCTTATTAACAGCCACTTCCGTCAGTTACACCGAGCAAAGCGCGCCTCCCCTTGCTTGATCGGGCTCGTCCACACATATATATGCGGCTCAATGAGACGACGGACGAGACACACGATCGGGCTACTGGCCCTTTTACAACTGGCGCTGACGGTTGAGACCGCAGGCAAGGCTACTCGAATGGATACAAAGGAACTCAGGATCGGCGGTGTCGGAGGTGCATACCTCCTGGCAGACCCCGGTCCCCTCCAAATCGAACTGACAAAGTGGGACCGGAACAGCCGTCGTAACCCGACACACTTGAGGGCCATCCTGGTCGGCCCCGATCGAGAGGTGATGGATGAAATCGTCATCCCCGATGACGGTCAGAATAGAGGAACCGGGCTGGGCCCCGCTCAACACGCGACGCTCAAGACCGATGTCCCGAATCGGGGGATCTACGCGGTCAACGTGACCGTCTCCAACGATCGCTACGGGCAGGACGTCCTCTGGTCGATCTCCACCAACTGTTCGCGTTACCTGATCGAGACCTCACGGGGTCACCGGGACGCCAGACACCTGGAGCCAATCGTTGTCGAGCAGGAGAACGGGCCGGCCGACATCTGCTTCGCCGCTCGTCCCGGAGCCATCGAGGTCGAAGTAGAGGCGCCACCCGGTGCCTCGGCACCCCTCCTCTTTGACGGCAACGCCACTCAGGTCGCATCTCTGGACCCCGATGAAGAGGGTAAGAGCAGCTACACGATAGAAACGGGCGACCGGACAACGGACAAGCCCTGGCGGCTGCACATACCCGACGGCGCCGTAACTGTCCATATCGACGGCGTCACCCGATGGGATGGCGGAGAGCCATACGAAAACCTCTCCCTCTGGTCACCATCAACGGACACCTTCTTCCCCTTCCACGACCTGCGCTGGATGCTTACACCGTATCAGAAAGCCCTGAACACGAATGCTGGTCTGTCACACGAGATCGAGTTCGTGGTCCACAACAACGGGCGCGATACTGATGTGTTCTCGCTCGACACCGAAAGCGACGACCTCTCGATCACGCTGTCCGACACCGAGGTCAACCTGGCCGCCGATGCATCCGCGACGGTGATCGCGTCTGTTACCACTCCGGACGGGACGACCGAGACCCTATCGGGTCGTGTAACCGTCACCTCACGGCGCCATCCCGCCATCACCACTTGGTCGACGATCGAGGCGCGTATCGGAGGCGCGAATGACCTGACGTTCGATGGCCCTCTCGTCTACACGCCCTACCGTCACGAGAACGAGCAATTCGCCTACGCCCCAGACTATCCGAACGAAAACCAGCTCTACTTCAGCCCGGACAACCTTCCCTACCTGCGATCTACCGACGCCGTGATCCACCTGGACAACGGGGAATGGACGTCGGTCGACACCGTCGTCGATGAGCGATACCGCCTGCTCACCTCCAAGGTCGCCTTTGGCGCCGACGGCGAAATCTGCCTGCTCGGACGACGGGATGGCGAAACCTACTACCTCGTGTCACAGGACGGTCAGACGTTCGAGGCGACGCTCATTCCGAAGCGTGAGGCGAAGCGTCAGCAGTGGGATATCGAGCAGTTCTCGGGCGCCAACACACCAGATGGACTGGCCCCGTTCGTTCGCGCCACCGAGACGGGTAAGTATAATCCCGCCAACTTCTGGCGACACGTCAACGACCTGGAGCTGTTCCTGCCCAAGCAGGTGGACGGTGAGATCGTGATCGGCGATCCCATTCTCCTTTCCACCCAGGCGATCGGGATCTCCTCCCACTCGGGGATTCCGTCAGCTATCGTCAGCCGTGGGGACCGAGTCCACATCGTCTGGGGTGAAGCGACCGATCCGGATGGAAATGAACCGGGCGTTCCCGCCTACGTGGCGACCTACGATCGATCCGAAAAGAAATTTCTCGGCGAGAAGTCGTTCGTCGGGTTCGGCCCTCCCGCCAACGACGTTCACAATACACCCAGCATCGTGATCGACAGCCAGGGCTACCTTCACACGCTCACGGGCACGCACGGGCAACCGTTCGCCTACGCGAAATCGCTCGAACCGAACACGGCTCACGGCGGGTTCACCGAGCCCGAACTGGTCGAAGAGGAACTACGCTCGACTTACATCGGGTTTGTCTGTGACCCCGATGACACCCTCCATCTCGTGTTCCGAACCTGGAAGACGGACGGTGAGTACCATCCCTACAGCCACTACGCGAACCTGGCCTACAAGCGGAAGAAGAAGGACGGCACGTGGGAGCCAATGAAGCGTCTCGCGGTTGCGCCTTTCACCGAATACAGCATCTGGTATCACCGCCTGACGATCGACCGAAAAGGCAGACTGTTCGTGTCGTTCGACTACTGGTCGACCTTCTGGTTTTACCGTGTGGATCACTATGGGAACACCCTAGGAAGAGGTCGCGCAGGCGGTGGTGGTCGACGGAAAACGATCTGGTCCGGCGATGGTGGGGAGAAGTGGAAGCTGCTGGAGACTCAGGACCTGATGTAGGGGTCATTCCCGCATAAGCGGGAATCCAATGCGCCGTTAAGGGCCTCGACCGGACGGGCATCAACCTTGCACACGGGTCACGCCGTGAATATGTTCGATCACATGCGTCAGTACTATGTCTACCTCATGGCCAGCAGGAAGAACGGCACACTATACTGCTGGAGACCAACGATCTCGTACGGAGGGCCTGGGAACACAAGCACGGCTCGCGCGAAGGATTCACCAGCCAATACGGCGTTGATCGATGGTCTATTACGAGATCTATGGAACGCCCTACGAGGCCATCCAGCGGGAGAAGAGACAGAAGAAGTGGAAACGTGCCTGGAAGAAGGAACAGATCGAACAGGTCACCCCGAAGTGGACTTACCTATACACCGAGAAAAACACGATCGGGCCGCTCGAAGGAATCGAAGCTTAAGCGCGGCTGGATGTCTGCGTACGCAGGCATGACTCTACCCGAAACCTGAGGCAACCGCGATGTCAGACAAATCCTACGCCATCGAATCCGTCCCCGGATTCCACTCCAACTCACCGGGTATCCAGCTTGCCGCCCAGTGCAACGACAAAGCCACCGACGAAGACCTCCAGTTCTTTCAGCAGTTGGGTGTCGAATGGCTGATGGTCGGGGTGGGTGACGACGAGAACCAGAACGCCGACTACTACCGCGAGCTCAAGAGCCGGTTCGCCAAATACGACCTGCAGATCTACCGGATCGCGAACAGCAGTGTCCACAACATGCCGGAGGTCACGCTCAACCTGCCCGGCCGAGACGAGAAGGTCGAGGAGTTCGCCACCTTCATCCAGAACCTGGGGAAGGCGGATATCCCGTATAACACCTACGCGCACATGGGCAACGGGATCTGGAGCTCGGGACGCACGACACGCCGTGGCGGGATGGACGCGCGCACGCTCGACATAAAGAATGCGAAGGGGCGCTGGAGGGACGCGCAGTTCGAGGGCGACCTCACCCACGGTCGGGAGTATACCGAGGACGAGCTGTGGGAGAACTACGAGTACATGATCAAGCAGATCGCGCCCGCCGCGGAAGAAGCCGGCGTTTACATCGGCATTCACCCCGATGATCCGCCGGTCTACTCGCTCGGCGGAATCCCCCGCTGCATCTTCGGGAACTTCGCTGGATACAAGCAAGCGATGGACATAGCGGACAGCCCGAACATCGGCGTCTGTCTGTGCGTCGGATGTTGGCTCGAAGGAGGTGAGGAAGGTATGGGAGTGGACGTGCCCGGCGCCATCCGCTACTTCGGTGAGCGGAAGAAGCTGTTCAAGGTCCACTTCCGGAACGTGTCGAACCCGATGCCCGAGCCCTGGACGGAGACCCTCATGGACGACGGCTACATGGACATGCACGTCGTAATGAAAGCTTTGAGAGAGGTCGCGTTCGACGGCGCAATCATACCCGACCATATCCCCAACCTGCTGGGTGGGCACCGGGCGGGGGTCGCCTACTCAATCGCTTACATGCGGGCGCTTCTGCAGGCGGTGAATAACGAAGCGGGCGGACCGTAGGACTTCGCAAAGAGACGACCTACGACCGTATTCGGAGAATCTCGCCGAAATCCTGTTCAAAATTGCACACGAACGCAATACCATTGAGACCTTGCCAGGGAACCGTGTTCGCTGAAACAGGGCGTCTCGGCAAGATTGCGCAATCGATTGCACAGTTATCATGAACAGGGATTCAGTGACCTGGGCTAGGTCCGTCGGTAGCAGATCATCCGGCCGAACTAAACCTGTTCGAACGCTATATCGTCGATGGGCAACGTTTCAGTGGCGCCCAGCAGAAGATACCCCCCGTCCTGAGGGATCGTTACATCCGTTCCAGAATTTTTCGACGGGCGGACTCTTCGAAGTAGATCAACACATTCCTTAGCAGAATCATATCCTTCTGCCCATCGGCCGGCCAGGGACGTGACAGGTTGTGCCGGAAGAACTCGGTCATCGCGCGAATCCTACTGTTGATCTGGAAAGCCCCGCCCGCCGTGGTGAAGTATCGGGCGCGTTGATCGTCCGACAGTCCCCTCGACGTTTCCACCGCACTGTAGACCCCCAACCTCGGCTTCTCAATCGATTGCTCGCTGTAGTCGCTCCCCCGGATCCACACCATCCACCCACCGATCCACTGGAAGTGGTCGGCGATCAACATGCTGACGCTATAGGGTTCCTGTCCAGTTGCGCAATCCGCGGACCAGATCGAGAGTTCACGTCGATCTTTTCCCACTTCGATCAACTCAGGCAGGATCGCATCCTCTAATGTTTCGAAGGGATGGCCGTCCCAGAAGAAGAACGTCTCGTTCACCAGGTTGTTCAGGTCCAGTTGATCCCGAAAGGCTGATCGCGACCTGTCACGCGAGTCGGTGATCAACGAGTCGAGTGTGTCGTGTTCAGTCTCGCGCAGCAACGCGTTCAGCCGGGACTCAACCAGGTAGTCCTTGCCCTCATCGATAGCCACCCCGGCCTGATCCTTGACCAGGTGGCGGACAAAGTCGAAATCTTCCTTCAGGATGCTCACGACCGTCCGGTCCTCGCGATGCGCATGATCTCCGTTGCCAAGTCGAGGGTGGCATCTGCGCTGACACGATTCCGGCTCGACTGACTGCACCCGCCATCCCCCACACCACGCTGCTGGCCTCTTCTTGGGCGAGGATCGCGCTACCCGACGCGTGAAGAGCCTTCGCCCCCGCCAGTCCGTCCTCCCCTACGCCCGTCAGCATCACCGCGAGAACAAAATTTCGGTAGATCTCATTCATGGAGTGGAACAATACATCGACGGAAGGCCGGCACGAATTCTCCGGAGGGCCCTGGTTGAGTTCGACGTGAACGGCCACCAGCAGGTGAGAGAGTGTCATGTGATAGTCGCCGGGCGCAATCCAGGCCCTGCCCGACCCGAGGCGCTCACCGTCGCTCGCCTCGTGGACGGTCAACTTGGACTCACTCGTCAGTTGCTCAACCAGGTGCTTCGTGAAAACAGCAGGCATGTGTTGGACGATCACGATGGGTACGGGAAGATTCGGCGAAAGACGGGAGAACAGGTCGGACAGCGCGTTGGGCCCTCCTGTTGACGAGTCGATCGCCACGATATCTGCCTTGGACCTCGGGGCTGGTCGTGGCGGAGGAGGAGTCGATGCGACAGGCGTTGGTACCGCCGGTAACTGGGGATGCGGGACCATTCACCTTCTTCGAGGCGGAACAGCGACCACTGCTGTCGATGGTCTTCTCCCCACGACTGGTGCAAACCGGCATAAAGACGGCCCCAGGTACGCACGATAATCGGCTGATGGTATCCCCTGAAGGCAGGGGTGTTTCCGGAGAATGACGAGACCGTGGCGATCTGACGGATTTCGACGACCCATTCGCCGACAACGTGTGAAGAAGACAGGAGGAAGCTGGACAGCAAGACTGTAGGTAGTCTGAACACGGTGGGAGCTTCCGATGAGGATGGCAGGATTTCCGTGCTACTGGCTCGTGAACCGCCGAATCAGGTGACCTCAGTCACCAAACAGATCGAGAAACGACGGTACCAGGCGGAAACGGGCAGAAACCCTCATGTTGCGCAATTCCCGGGCCGAACCATGACCAAACCCGAGGTCACGCTCAAGTTCGGTCCCAGCACCGCCTGAACACAGTCTTCGGTTGGGTTTTCTTGGTGACCTTGGTGTCTTCGTGGTTCCTTGCCTTTGACTTTGGCCGAAGCCTAGGGGGCAGGCGCTGCCTCCTGCCCCTCCGCCCAAGACCTGAGCGGCACATCCTCCGGATTTTTCGTCAGCCAATACTGCGAAGAGGGTGCCACATCCGACACTTCGCCGAGCGGATCCCCGCCACTCGGGAGCGCCCCCAGAAGCTGCTGACGGATCGGTGAACTCCGTGCGATCAATTCCGGGTCCTGCTGGATGTAGTCGGTCGGCCGCATCCACCGGTAATGATAGCCGACGTGCATGATCTTCCGCGTCTTCTGCGACTGATTCGGTCCAACACAGTGCCACGTCGCCGTCCGCCACAGAACCGCCGATCCGGCCGGCAATTTCAGCTCGAGTGCATCCTCATCCGGAACGTGGTGACCGGCCTGCCTCAACTCTTTCGGTGACTTCATGTGACTGCCGGGCGACAGCCACAGGTTGCCGCAGTTCGACTCCGACATATCGAAAAGCGGGTAGAACACCTTGATCTCCATGAACGGCAGCCGTCCATCGAGCGACGGTCCCATAAACAACTGAGGGCTCGCCAGATCGGGATGCCACGTCACGTTCCGGTATCCCGCATCCTTGTCCGCCCCATCTCCAACACCAACCTGCCCCGCTTCCAGGTCCTCAGGATACGGCGGACGGTAGTCGAGATGGGTTGTCCGGATCTGAATGTTCCATCCGATCGCGTCGACCACCAGGGGGAGCATGCGGGGATGATCGATCAGATCGAGAAACGCTTCGTGTCTCGACAGCGCGTTCCGCACCTGAAAATGCGTCTCCTTCGGCAGCCCCTTCTCTGCCTGAATCTCCTCTACCACCTCGTCCGCCGCGTCCGACAGCCGCTCCGTCTCTTCCGGGGTCAAGAAGTTTTCGAGGATCACAAAACCCTTCTCTTCGAAATCCCGCTCCTGCTCAGTTGTCATTGCAATCGCCATAGGTCCTCGGTGTTTTGTGTACACGTGACAGGTACCGCTTGTTAGAGTAGCGACGCGCTTGCACGATCCCGACAGCATCGCCAGGTAGACCGCGGTAGACACGTTGCACCTCCAACCACGACTCGAGCAGGCCCAGATTTGATCCGACGTCGTGATCGTTTGCTCGTCCAGTTCTCATTGGTTCCTGAGCGAGTTATGTCCACAGAGCGCCGAGGGTCATCCCTGTCCCTCAGTTTTCTGTAATGGCGCCACAGCATTCTCGTAGGACTTAGGTCCCGGGGTGGCGCCTCCGCTGTTCGCTCCGGCTTACCCCGGGCTACTGCGCCGTGCCCTATCCAGGACTCCCAACCCTCCCCCGCCTTTCTCTTCGTTCTCAGCGTCCTCTGCGGTTAGAGCCTTTGACTTGGGTTTCGGGCAGGCCGCGCTGTGTCCTCTGCGTTCCCGCTTTTCGTTCTTCTCACTACACACTATCCGTGATCGCCCCGCGCATCTTCAAGATATACTTCGACCGATCCAGCGGCGAGATCCCATGATATGGCCGGACGACCCCTTGGCCAGACGGGCACGGCTCGTAACACGCATACCGAAACGACGACTTGGCCGTCCCACTCGTCATCGAGCTCAACTTGATCGGCAGGTCCATCGACGTGGCAAGCGGTATCCTTCCGGATTGGATCACCCGAGCGCCCTTCGATTCAGCAGGATCGAGCACACCCCTTCCCCCAATGATCTCAGACGTCACCTTACCGATGTATGCTTCGGGCACCTCGATCCTGAACACCAGAATGGGCTCGAGCAGAATCGTGTCCGTTTCGGTCAGCCCACGTAGCAAGGCGATGTTCGTCGCCAGCTTGAAGTTCCCCGCTCGACTGTGTTGAACGTGGTCGCTCCCCTCGACTAGGGTAATCTTGAGGTCCGTCGCCTCCCACCCCTTAGGGCCCTGCTTCAGAGCCCCGTCGATCGAGCGCGCGATCTCCTTCTGATAGCGCGCCTTGATATCATTCACACCCACCTCGGACGCGAACGACACGCCGCTCCCCGGCTCTCCTGGCTCGATCAGGTAATTCACGATCGCCCAGCACGGTTTGGGCATCGTGTACTGCTCGTTCCCATATCCGGAAGTCGCCGGTGTTTCTTTATATATGACCGTCGGTTCGGTGAAATGTGTCGGTATCCCGAAACGGGTCCCGAGTACTTCCGTCAAGATCTCCGTCTGTATGGCCCCCATGATCTTCACGTGCAGTTCGCGCTCGTCCTCGAACCACGTGAAGTTCAGGTGCGGGTCTTCGCTCGACAGCTGAAGCAGCACCTCCGCCAGTCGGGTATGATCAGCCTCATCCTCCGGGATCGCCTGCACGCTCAGAAGGGGCTCGCTTAATCGATAATCGCCAGGCACACGATCGGGGTCGCCCAGCATATCTCCGATCTGAACGTCCGGCATGCCGCACACGAAACCAATATCACCCGCCGTAAGAACGCCCGTGTCCTCGAACCGTGACCCCGCCGATCGCTTGATCTGGGTCACCTTTTCCTCACGCTCAGCCGTCGCGTTCGTCACGGTGTCCCTGTTCTCCAGCCGCCCAGCAAACAGCCTCACACCTGCGATCCGCCCCAGCTTGCTGTCGTGCTCGAGGTGAAAAACGACCCCTGACACGGGATCGCCACCCTCGCCCTGCGTGTCGGCGAAGTAGGTGATCACCCCGTAGAGCAGAGCCTCCACCCCAATGTTGTTCTTCGCAACGCCACAAAGCACCGGGAACAGTTCTCGTTGAGGCACCGCGTTCGTCAGCACGGGCGCGAGATCGGACCACTCGAGCGTTTCCTCATCCAGGTATCGCTCGAGCAAACTATCATCCTTCGCCGCAATCCGTTCGGCCGTTTCCTTAAGAGTTTCACCCTCGAGCTCGCGTATCGAAGCCTCGGTGTTCCCTTCGTCGACGGGCTGGTTCAGTTGCACGATGTCGGGCGAAAAGCGCGCTCGCGCATCTTCCACCACCGCCGCCATATCCGAGCCCATTCGGTCGACCTTGTTCACAAACAGAATCACGGGAATCTCGAGCGCCTTGAGCGCCGCCCATATCGTTTCCGTATGCGCCTGAATCCCCTCCACCGCCGACACCACGAGGATCGCGCAATCGAGCACCCGAAGCGACCGCTCCACCTCGGCCGCGAAGTCGACGTGACCGGGCGTATCGATCAGGTTGACCTGAACCCCTTCCCACTCGAACGTCACCGTCGTCGCCCGAACACTGATCCCTCGACGCTTCTCCACATCCATCGTGTCGGACAGACTCGTCCCCTTGTCCACATTCCCCACCGACCGAATCGCCCCGGCTAGGTAGAGTATGTGCTCCGTCACCGTCGTCTTCCCCGCATCGACGTGCGCCAGAATCCCCAGATTACGTATCCGCTTCTTCATTACCCCTTAGCTGTTTCGACGCAGGTCACCCTGAGCAAAGTCGAAGGGCGGCCTGAGCGAACTTACAGATAGCTCACATCCCCTCCAGATCCACTCCCACACCATCGCTTCTCTGAGGAATCGGCCATCCTATCGATCGGTGGTGTATGTTTTGAGAGTCAAGGGGGTTTCCGTGGATAGAGGGTGGCTATGGCCGTGTGATGCGGCGGGAATCAGCCGTCAGGATTGGCAATCGAAGATTGCCGGTTAGGGCCGCGTGGGGGTTCCATTTTGCATTTTTCATTTGTCGTTTTGCATTGTCTTACCCGCGCCATTCCATATTGATGCTCGTATACCCATCCAGATACCCTCGCAGATGCTCAGGCAAATCAGCCATGAATTTCCTTCCGACTTCGGGAATGTCCCACGGCGCGTCGATTTTGTGGCTGCTGTCCCTGAACCCGATCGCGCACGAGAGTCGCACGCCCTCTTCGCGATTCCCGAACGCCCAGTGATACGTCCGATGGGCGAAGATGATCATGTCACCCGGATTCGTGAACAAGGGAACGAGTCCCGGCACGTCCCAACTCGTGTATCGATACTCCTCCTCCCCTTCCGGATAGAACGATCGCCTGTCCGCTGTCATATTGAAACCCTCCGGTCCCTCCCACCCTTCGACGTGTGAATCCTCGATCACGCACAGCCCACCGTGCATCGGCCGTGAACCCGTGATGTAGAACCACTTCCCGGACGGCCACATCCCACGGTTCAGGACGTCACCTGAGTTCTTCGGCGGTCCATCGTCGAAACCGCACCAGTCCGAGTGCCATTGCAACGGTGAGGATCCCGGCATACGAATGATTGCCGCCGACCGATGAATCGTCAGGTCGTCCGTCCCGATCAGATACCGATGGATGTCCATAAACGACTCGTTCTCCAGCAGCGACCAGGCCCGGGGCCCTGACTCGATCCACGCGTGTCGCGTCCGGCTCTCCCCCGCCTTCAGCGTCCGATCAGGATCCGTCCCATCCCAGACCGCCTGACAGAGCCCGTCGACCGTCGGCTCATCCAACACATCCTTCAGGATCGCAAAGCCGTGCGCCTCCGCACACGCCGACATCGCATCCATTTCACTCGTCTCAAACTCGTATCGATACCCGAGTTCAGGCTTCGTAATTTCAGACTGATCCATATCTCTTCCCTTCGCCACAGCGTTCCAGGAGCAAGGTGAATCCCCTTTTCCGGCGAGATCCCTCCCCTTGCTTCTCTCTGCGTCCTCCGCGTCCTCTGCGGTGAAAGCCTTTGATTTCGGTCTACCGGGTCATCTCGCCCATACAGGAATGTCTACAGTCAGGTTCAGCACCGGCACCGCAACCGCAATCATAATAATCGACAACACCACCACACTCAGAATATTCAACCAGAACCCCGTCTTCGACATCTCAGGGATCGTCACCTTCCCGCTCCCGAAAATCACTGCATTCGGCCCCGTCCCAGAGGGAAGCATGAAGGCACACGAACAGGCGAACGTCGCCGGGATCATCAGCAGGAACGGATGCATCTGACCGGCCACCGCCATCGTTGCCAGTACGGGAAGGAAAATGTTCGCCGTCGCCGTGTTCGAATTGATCTCGGTGATGAACGTCATAAACAGGATCACGAGGATGATGATCAACGCCATCGGGAGGATGCCGATGAAGGCCAACTGCACGCCCAGCCAGTCCGCCAACCCGGTCTCGGTAAAGCTCTTGGCAATCGCGTATCCGCCCCCCACGATCATCACCACACCCCACGGGACGCTCTGTGCTTCCGGCCACGTCAACAGCTTACGATTGCCGGACTGTTCGGAACCGGTGGGAATCAGGAACAGGGCGACGGCCGAGAACACCGCCACAGTCGCGTCGTGAACCATATCCTCGACACCGAGCAGGCTACTCCATCCTGTCACGGTCAGCGGGCCAAACACGAGATCCTTCCGGAAGATCCATCCCAATCCGGTCAGGACGAACACCGTCATCACCCGCTTCTCTGCGGGAGAGGTCTTCCCGAGTGCCTGCAGTTCCGAGTGGATCACTTCCTCGCTCCCCGCGAACTGGCCGGAAATCCCGTGGAACCACGTCAGGTATGCCCACGTGATCGGGATGAACACGATCACGAAGGGGAGCCCGATCTGCATCCATTCGAAGAAGCTGATATCGGGCGCACCGGGATACATCGTCTTGACCATCCCCACAAAGACCATGTTCGGCGGTGTCCCCACCAGCGAACCCGTTCCCCCGATACTCGCCGCGTGCGCCACAGCCAGCATCAAGCACAGGGCGAACGCGCCCGACGACGAGCTGTCGGCCTCCTCTTCCTTTGTTGCTACGGCCAGGGCAATCGGAAGCATCAGGAGCGTCACCGCCACGTTAGCGATCCACATCGACAGAAGCGCAGTCGCAACCATGAAGCTGAGCACGATCCGTCGTCGACTGGTGCCGATTCGATTTATCAGCACGAGCGCGATCCGCCGGTGCACGCCGTGACTCTCGAACGCTTTAGCGATAAAGAAACCCGCCAGCAACATTAGAACGTAGTTGTGACCGTAGTTGACGGCCGTCGTTTTTGCGTCCAGGATGCCGAGTAGCGGAAAAATGGCGAGGGGAACAAGCGCAGTTGCGCTGATCGGAATCGCCTCGGTCATCCACCAGCACGCCATCAGTAGGGTGACGCCTCCGGCCCGCATCGCCCTGTCGGACAGGCCATCCGGGGCGGGCAGAATCAGCATCAGGACCAGGAGTACAAGGCCGAGGATCAGGCCGATTCGTGATCGATCCAACGCAATGCCTCATTTGGGAAGGGTGATGATTCGCTTGCTTACAAGCGCTTTCCACGGCCTCAAGTTATGGTATTTCAGGGAGTTGCGCTAATGCGGGCAGGCCTGCCCCGACTCCGAAGACAACGATCCTGACAATGAACCATCACCTTTAGAATCGTCGGCCTGAACAGTTTCGCGTCCTCGTAGTCATTGACGAGATCTACGCGCAGAAAGCGTTGATCGAGTATGCCCACAAGGAAGGGTATCGCTTAAACGGCACGGGGGGACGTGAAGGAAGCCCTCCGCCTGTTCGCGCAGAAGCAAACACATCTGGTCATTGCCGACTTGACACGTCCTCAGCTTCGGGCAGCCTAAATGGTTGCTGCGCTCAAGAAGCACCGAAAGCATCTGTGCACGGTCGCGGTGGTGGACAAGCTGCCCAAGGTGGAAGAGCAGGCGGAGGATGACTTCGAAGGGTACATTGTCAAGCCAATCTCACGAGAGAACGTCAGCGAGAAGCTCAAAGAGCTCCTGTTGACTCCGCGTGAAGAGACGAAGCACCATGTCTTTGTTATCGACGACCGTGCGAACGCACTGAAGGCGGTGGAGCACACCCTCGATGTCAAGGGATTCGGCGTCACAATCTTCACCGAAGTTGGGGAAGCGATCGACCGCACAAAGGAGGAGCTAACGGATCTGCTGATTACAGACGTCAACGTGCCTGGTATCAGCGGCATCCAGACCTGTCAGCAGCTCAAAGCAAATCCACAAACCGACCCCCTCCCGATCCTGATTTTCACCTCCGACCCGTCACGGGAGAACGTGCAGAAAGCCATCGAATCCGGAGCCAGCGCGTTCATAGAAAAGCCATTCAACCCGAAAGCACTCACAGCCAAGGTGCGCGAAGTCCTTGATATAAGTCAGGAGTGACGCCTCCGGTGTCACTCCTGAGGCGATGCCGAAGGATCCTCTGAGGGACCTTGGCTATCGCCTAAACCGACGATCGCCTTCACGGCATCCCTCTTTGCGCTAAGCGCTCCGCCCTCAGCTCCACGCTCCTAAAGCTTCTCCAGCCGCATACTCACCTGAAGCTGGTTACCCTCGGGATAATCCAACCACCCCACTGTCACCCCACCACTCGCCTCACGGACATTCCCGACTGTCATACCTTTCCCGGCCAGATCCTCGACCGCCGCATCAAAGTCTACCACGCTGATCCCCATATGGCTCAGCCGCGGGTCCGCACTCTCACGCGACTGCCTTGCCGCTTCGCTCGGCGGAATCAGCTCGATCAGACTCTCCCCCAGTCTTACAAAGTAGGTTGGCGGCTCTTTGCTGTTCTTATACGCCACCGTGAAGCCAAAGGTACGCAATACCACTTCGCCAGCGCGTCTGTATCCTTTGCTGCGATTGCTGTATGTTCAACGCCACCGTTTTCCATCGCATCACCCTTTCCGTTCGTTGGAATCCATACGTTACGGGACCTCCGCCAACCTGCTGTGTCCAGTTAGTCGCCTAGCGCATAGCGCGAAGCGAAGCCGGTTTCGCCGTGCGCTCAGCGCGCTATGCGTCTTTCAGCCAGTTAAGCTGCGGCCAGTGAAGCTGCCCGTTATTCTTCTGCGGCTCACCCAGCGTACTCCGTCCCTCCTTCACATACTTCGTCAGCAGCTTCGTAAGTTCCTCTACGACGTCCTCTCGATCGGTGACCATGTTTCGCTGTTCACCGATATCCGCCTCAAGATCATACAGCTGAATCGGAGGGGTCCCATTCGGTTCGTCGCCGGGCTTTGGATAACTCCATCCGCCGGATCCCGGGCACATCTCGAGCTTCCATCTTCCCTTGCGAATCGAAAAAGATCCGTTCACCGAGGAGTGGACCGTTGCTTCGCGGAGGGATCCGGATACATCGGCACCGGACCAGACGGGCAGATTGCTCACACTGTCTTCGGCGGCATCATCCGGAAGATCGACCCCCACGATCTCAGCCACCGTCGCGATGAGGTCCACGAGGCACACGGTCTCGTCGCAGGTTGACCCCGCCGTGATACCGTCGGGCCATCGGACAATCAGTGGAATCCGATGACCGCCCTCGTAGATATCCGCCTTGTGACCTCTGAAGTGATAGCTGGGTAGATGGCTGAGAGCGGCCAGATGCGTAAGGTCAGCTCGTGGCGAGCACCCGTTATCCGCCGCAAACACCACGATCGTATCTTCGGTCAGGCCACAATCCTCGAGTGCCTCCATAACCTGCCCGACCGTCCAATCCACTTGGAGACAGAAATCCCCATAGGCGTTGGTGTTCGACTTCCCCTGAAACTCGGGCATCGGCAGGATCGGCGTATGCGGGGCCGGCAGTGGGAAGTAGACAAAGAAGGGTTCGTCCCTGTTCGCGTGGATGTAGTCGACCACACCCTGCGTCAGCTTGGGGAGCACCTCCTCGTGCACGAAGTCGGGAGCCGTTGGCCCGTTCCGCCAGAATGCGAACCCACGATCCTCAGTCTCGTGGTCCGGCACCGCTGTCGCCATATCGTCTTCGACATACACATACGGCGGCATATCCAGCGAAGCCGCGATCCCGAAGAAATGCTCGAACCCCCGCGTGGTCGGCCCATTCGTGATCGGCTTCATAAAGTCAACATCCTCGATCTTCCTCAGATCCGCACTGAAGGTCTGGTTCGCCTTTCCAGGGGTCTCCCCCGCTCTCCCGCTCCCCTGCTCTCCCGCTCTGCTTTCCCAGTCCCACCCCAGATGCCACTTCCCGAAGCAAGCCGTCCGATACCCCTCACGCTTCAGCATCTCGGCGACGGTCAGCCGCCCGTCTTCGATCAACGCCTTCGAATAGCCGCCGGTCACTCCCTGCTTCAACCGCGATCGCCAGTTGTATCGTCCTGTCAGGATGCTGTAGCGCGACGGCGTGCAAACAGCCGAACTGGAGTGCCCATCGGTAAAGGCCATGCCACCTTCGCGCAGCCGATCCAGATGCTCCGTTCGGATCTTCGAATCCGCATTCAGACACGACAGGTCGCCGTAGCCCATGTCGTCCGCCAGGATGTACACGATGTTCGGTCTTCTACTCACCTGTCACTCCTCCTCCAATGCAGTTTCGTCTGGTGCGTCACCCCGGGCTCAAGCCGGGGCACAGCGATCCGTTTGCCGGTTTGATGTTACCTCGCCCCATCCTCGAAGTAACACATCCCCTCCAGGTGCAGGGTCATATAGGTATGACCACAACGTAATGCTCCGAATACACTGACGCAAAAAGGCAACACTTTGATCGACAACAATGGGGTAAAGAGGCCAAAATGAGCCCAGACCGCCTTGGCATCGCTGTTGCGAGTAAGGACGACGAACCTATCGAAGCAACCACCAGAAGAAAGGGAATCACCATGTTCAGGAAGATCGCCGTATTCGCACTCATCCTCACCCTGTCCGCCACCCAGGGCTTCGCGGCACCACTCGAACAGACGCTAGGAACCGACAAGCAGGTCGGTTCGGTCAGTCCAGAGTCGCTGATGCTGAAAGACCCTATGATCGCCGGCCTGATGTCAATATCTATGCCGGGGCTCGGACAGTTTTACACAGGCGAACGCAAAAAGGGCCTGATCTTCTTCATCGGAACCGTCGGGGCTCTAGGGTCGGCCGCCGCCTTTGCGTATCCCGCTGACTTGGGCCTGGAAGACTATGACCGTTTCGAATATGGTGGTAATGGAGACGGCATGATGAGCACTGCGGAGTTGCAGAACTGGGAGGACGACGAGTATGTGGACGAAGCATTCGGCGACCTCTCGACGGGTCGCCAGATCGGTACCATCGCCTCAGCCGGCGTCGGCCTAGGTCTCTACATCTGGAACATCATCGACGCCCGCAAGAGTGCCCGCGCACACAACCGGGAGATCATCCAGCGCCGCATCAACATGAGAATGACCGCATCCGAAAACGGCACGGGACTTGCCCTGAACATCCACTTCTAGCGAGCCAGCCCTGCGGCTCGTCATCGGATGCCCATCTCACACCAAGGGAGATGGGCATCTCTCTTTCTGGACAGGACACATCATCATTCTCTGGCACCCCTCCCCCTGCCTCTCGTTCTAGGTTAGTATCTGTGACGTCTGTTAGTCTATCAGGTAGAAGCGGGACGTGCAATTGGAGACCCTGGTCAGCAGGTTGGATCCTGGGTTTGACCAGTCGTCTGAGCGAGTTGCCGAGACCCCCCGCTCGCTAGGTGTCGATGACGACATAGACGTGTGTCTACCCTGTGCGAATATCACGGCTACACAGTCATCGAGGCAGAGCGAGGCCGGGATGCCCTCAACGCGATCGAGGAGGGTGTGGTGGATCTGATGTTCCTCGACATCAATCTACGAGGCGGGTCAGGCGTCGAGCTTCTGCGCATTCTCCAGCGACGCAACCGCCACATCCCCACAATTGTCATAAGCGGATGCGTTTCGCTCGACTTAACGCAACAACTCCTCGAGCTTGGGGTCGAGCGTATCGTCGCCAAACCTTTCGACTCCGCCCGCAACCTCAAGGAAGTGGACAGCTTGCTCGCATCCGGTAGGTAGACGCTGGCTTTCACCTATCCGCCGTTTCTTCAGAACACAACACGCTGGACGCCTCACTTGATACTCGCCCTTACGCTTTCCTCCCAAGGGCCGTGTGCACCACCAGAGTCACGAGCAGAATCCCGCCCCCAATCATCGCCTCTCGTCCCGGATTCTCGCCCAGGCCCAGCCACACCCACGTCGGCCCCAGCACCATCTCTGTCAGCTTGATCAGACTCACCTCCGGCGCCGTGATGTATCGCGGTGCGAGCGTGAGCAGACTGAACGCCACGGGTAACACAATTGCTCCGAGCAGAACCAACAGCAGCACGTCACGCTGATCAACTGCCGATGGCTCGGCATAGGGCAACACCAGCAGGGCGACGATCACGCCTCCTCCGGCCACGCTGGGCACCAGGCTGACATGCTTCACAGAACGCGCCACCACCACGTGTAGCGCCACGAACACGGCCCCACATCCCGCATACAGATCTCCGAGCCAGTTCCCACTCGCGACGTTATCCGACACGGTGATGTAGACCGCCACCGATGCTGCCGCGATCGCCAACCACGTTCGCAGCTCCACCCGTTCCTTCAGCCACACCCAGCTGAACAATGCCGCGATAAGCGGACTGTTTCCCGTGATGATCAGCGTGTTCGCGACCGACGTCGTCCGAATCGCCATCACGAACACCAGCGTCCCGACCCCCATGATGAGCGATGCCGCGATCCCCGCTCGTCCCATCACCCGAAACTGCTCCACGATCCGACCCCCGTGAATCGCCACCAACCCCACCGAAAGCCCCAACGCAATAAACGCGCCACGCCAGAACACAAGCGTCCACGTGTCCACCGTGATAAGCCTTATCAGCAAACAGTCCGGGCTGAGGGCCAGAATCCCGAAGGATGCCAGAAGCATGCCACGCGTCCGATCACCCACGATTCACCCCTCCCACCTCAACATTCAACACTCGACATTCATCACTCGTCATTGCCTTTCCCCTCCCAAACCCACCCCTTCACGTCAGCCCTCACACCCATCGCCGCCGCTCCCACCCACCCTTCCCCGGGCTCAACCAGCGCTAACGTGGGCTGATCTCCTTCTCCCACCGCCTCTGGATTCTGCCATTCTGCATCGAACAGAATCTCGTGCGCCTTCAGCCCGCCTTTCAGTCCCATCCCCGTCCATTTCAAACACGCTTCCTTACACGTCCACGCACGAGCGAACGCATCTTTCCTCAGTGACGGATCTCGACCCAGAATCCGCGTCGACTCTCGCTCCGTAAAAAACCGCCGGGCCACACCTTCGTGGTCGGTTCGCCGATACACGTATTCCACATCGACCCCGACTTCCTGGTCGATCGCAAACGCATACAGCCCAACTCCGTGCGAGTGCGTCATGTTGAACTGCGGAGCCGGCCGCCCCTTGATCTCGTTCAGAAATGGCTTCCCGCCAGGCGCAACACGGAAAGACAGATCGAGCGGCTCCACGCCAACATAACCGGCCAACAGTACCCGCAGCATCGCACGACTCACCACATACTCTGCACGCGCGTCCTCGTGGGTATACCGCTCCGCACGGCACTGCTCCCGGTCCGACAGCAGCGGCCAGCACCCATCCCGATCCAACTCACCCCCGCTCAGTTCAACGAGCCAGACGTGAACGGCACCTGCGGTCAGCGCGTCGAACGCGCGGGAAGACGCCCATTTCCATTTAGGCATGCAGTCCTGTCAGCTCCTCTCGAATGTCATGGATCAGATAAAAAACCTCGGCTTCAAGGCCATCTTCATCTGCTGTGGGCACTAACCTCTCGCGAATTGCGCCAGCTTCGCCGCCGGCATCTTCAATCGTCGTACCGGTATCCCAGTATTCAAGGCCAAAGAGAGCGAGCTCGTCGGCAACCTCGGTTACAGCAGCGATCACGAGGGCAAATGGGAAACGTCACTGCTGATGGCGCTCGAACCGAGGCTCTCGAATATCTGCCGCCTGCCCGAGAATCGCTCCTTCCGTCCGATGGGCGTAGGGGGGAGGACCCACGTGACGCTTCAGCTGAATTCGGCCAGGAGGCTGTCAAGCGCGTGGTGGAACGGATGGTGAAGGAGCGGGCGAAGCTTCTGGCCTCATCCGAAGCCTGATCCTGGCTATACGTCGAGGATGACGCGCTGCGCGTCACTCAAACGGCCGACAGTCTCCGCTGACAGCGACACCTTCTGGTCCATCTGCTGTTTCTGATCACGTCTAGTGTAGTAGCCGTGCAGCCCGTATCGCGGGTGATCCGTCTGGTTGAGCGTCCCACCGTGCCAGGTGTGCGAGTTGAAGATAACCACCGTTCCCTTCTTCGCCGTCAGCAGAACCTGGTCCGGATGATCGGCAGACGGATCCTCGAGATCTTCACGCGGGTTCATCCCACTGTCGTGCGACCCGGGCACCACCCGTGTGGCACCGTTCCTCTTGGTGAAGTCACTCAGCAGCCAGATCGAATTGCAGACGTAGTAATCCCCGGGCTCGATCCGACCCTTCCAATCGGCGTGCAAACCCTGTAGGCCCTGCCCGGGAAGCGCCGCTCGACCGTTCAGGGACGAGAGTTTGAACGCATCACCCAAGACGTGATGCATGGCCGCCAGAACTTTCGGGTGCGAAATACAGATCCAGAACCGTTCGTCCTTGTCGATCAGGTTCGACAGACGATAGGTTCCCGCTTCCTGATGCACTTCCTTTCCGGCGTCCTCACCTTCCACCTCGACCAATTCATCGAACCGTTGTCGTAGACCATCTGCCTCGGCTTCGCTTAGAAGCCCCTCGAGAGGCAGGTATCCGTTCTTGTCGAGATACGCCTTCTCATCCTCGCTAAGTGTATCCTCGGAAACCCCAAGTTCGCTAAGTGCTTCCAGTGTGGTCATGCCTCTCCCGTCACGCGCACCTTCCAGGTGCGCGGCAGTGTTGTGTCGCTCTACCTCAATCACCAACCCAACCTAGCAAAATCGCCCGAGCAATGCCCGACCGACTCAAGGTACTCGGTGTCCTATCGAAGCTACTCCCCGCTGCTGCCGTTCATCAGCTCATCGATCTTCAGGTTAACCGTCACCAGCTTTTGGCGCAGATTCATCATCACGTTTCTGTAGACCCTGCTCGCCAACGCAGAGTCGGACCTGAGCAACTCCACCAGCGAGACTCCGTTCATTGTCCATGACGTTGCAGTCGGTCAGAGCCTTGACGGAAACCAATCGCGGTTCGCCGGTCAACGCACCGGTCTCACCGATCGTCGTGATTGCCTCCTCCATAATCAGTTCCGAGCCCTCGCCGCCCCGATCGAAAGAGTCCCCTTCTACACGACGAACATCCTGTTGCTGGGTTCCCCAATGTTGCACAGCGATCCGCCTTCGGAAATCGCCTTTGCGTGACAGATGTCGAGGACGTTATTCACCTGGCTGGGGAGACAGCCCCTCGAAAAAGTTTACCTTCTTCAGGACCTCCAGGACGTGATTATCGCAGTTCATCGGTTGTTTCGCCTCCTGCTGCCAAAGTGGAGCAATTTGTGCCGTATTGCAGCCCAAATGGCCTCGATCGATGGTTGATTGGCGAGGCATTTGCACATATCCATAGTGTCGGACCACAAACCGGGAAATACGAAATGAGAATCGAAAAAATCGAATCCCACCTGATCGGGAGCGCCTACGTCGTTCGCATCACGACCGACATCGGCATCAGCGGCGTCGGCCAGACGGCGTGCTGGGGCTACCCAAGGGCGGTGCAGACAGTCGTAGAAGACTTCGAGACCTACCTGATCGGCCAGGATCCCCTGCGGATCGAACACCACTGGCAGTATCTGTATCGGATGCTGCCTTTCCGCGGAAACACAGTCATCGGAGCGATCAGCGCGATAGACATCGCGTTGTGGGATCTCAAGGGCAAGCACTACGGGGCGCCCGTCTGGGATCTGCTCGGCGGCAGATGTCGGAACAAGGTCCGGCTCCACCTGCTGATCGGAGGAGACACACCCGAAAGTCTGGCCGAGAACGTCACCGAGGCTCGCGCGCAGGGCTTCACGGCCGTCAAGTTCGACCCACTCACGTTCGGCTATGCGGACTGGACCCAGGAGAAACTGGTCAACCACTCGAAGCGAATGTGCGAGGCGGCTCGTGAAGCCGGTGGTGAGGACGTCGACCTGATCGTCGAAGTGCATCGCAAGCTCACCCCCATGACCTCTATCGCGCTCGCCGAAGCGCTCGTCCCCTGCAACCTCCTGTTCCTGGAGGACCCCATCCAGATCGATAGCATCGAGGGCCAGGCCTCGATCGCCCAGCGCACGAGCGTCCCCATTGGAAACGGCGAACGCCTCAACACCATCTGGGAATTCCGCGAACTCCTGCAGCACGGCGGACCACAATATGTCCGCCCGGACGTCGGTCTCGCCGGCGGTCTCACCCACTGCAAGAAGATCGCCGCCATCGCCGAATCCTATCACTGCGCCGTGATCACCCACAACTTCCTCGGCCCCCTGATCACGATGGCCTCGATCCACCTAGACGTCTCGATTCCGAACGTCATCACCCAGGAGTACACGCTGGAGGACGAGACGGATAAGCACGCCGTTTACAAGGTTGAGGCCAAACGCGACGGCGGCTACTTCCCGACGCCTGAAGGGGTTGGTCTGGGTGTGGAACTGGATGACGACTATCTGGAAGGACAGGCATTCAAGCCGCTACGGGAGGGACAACCGCCGATGCGGGAGGATGGATCCATGGGATATGCGGTGTAGATGCACCGTAACCACGTGGCTTCACACCACGCAGGCCTTGTTTACGAGAGACTCTTCGGGTGGACCAACTCCGATCCCACCTCGAACTCCCCTTTCGTGTCTTTCGTGCTTTTCGTGGTTCGGTTTTCGAGGCCCCTAATTCATCTTCGCCTTGAACACACTCGAACTCCCCGGCTCATCGATCCCATCATCATTCGCCACCACGTGAATGATCTTCTGAGCTTTGATCTCGTCTAGGCTGGGAACCTTCATCAGGAAACGCTCCATCGTCTTGGAGACGATCTCGTCGCGTTCGGCTTGTGGGTTCTCCTCCTTGACCGAGAAGAGCAGACGGTCGGCGAGCCTAAGCAGGCTCTCCTTCGACATTTCCTGTGAACCGTTAAAGATCGTGTAAGTCGGGTCCGGGTCGAGCGACTCTTCGGCCCGGCCAAGCGCGACGAGCAGACTACGAGACGCGGTCACAACATCCTGCAACTGTCCCTCGACGATCTCGATATCGTTCTGGTGTCGTTTCACGCCCTGGGCCCGCTCGGCCACATTCCGACTCATGATATACAGCACTTCAGCCAATCGCTGCGCGCCTCGCACGGCTAGAGACTGATACACGTTGAGCACGGCGAGTGATGCGCAAACGATCACAAGAATGACGATGGTAGCCAGCAAAGGTGCCTCCTCGGTTGATTCTTCCCCGTAGATCAATGGGATTGGCGTCCCTTAAAGATGCGTCCGGATTGAGGGACCGACAAGTCCCACCCGGGGCCTGAACGGAACTATGGGGGACTCTGTCTGAAAATCTGTATCGCCCTGTCCCCAAAAGACTTAAGGTCAAACGGCTTGGCAACAAACCCGTTGACGTTGAGCTGGACCGCTTTCTGAACGACTTCGGTCGTCGGGCTCGACGTAATCATCAGGATGGGCAGATGGCTTGTGTTCGCTGACTTCCGAACCCGTTCGACGATGTCCAGCCCGGTCAGGCCGCGAGGCCTGAAGTCGAGAACCGCCAAATCGGGAGGCTCTCTCAGAATGCGTTCCATCGCCTGTCCGGCATCAACGAGGAGGGATTCGGAAGCATCGAACTGGACGCATTCCCCAAGGTCTGAACTTTCGTGTTGGGGGATTCGGGTTGGCGACTCAATTACCCCACAGCCGAGTCGGGCGTCAACCGGGAATAGATCTCGGCCCGGTTGCGGCCCCGTGAAATCAAACCTTATCATGGCACGCCATGACCGGGGACAATCTGAACATCCTGTATGAGGACAATCACCTGCTGGTGATTAACAAGCAGTCCGGCCAGTTGGTGCAGGGCGATCAGACGGGGCGAATCACATTGCTCGATGAGGGCAAGGGCTGGCTCAGGGACCGCTATCAGAAACCTGGCAACGTGTTTCTCGGGCCGGTCCATCGTCTGGATCGACCCGCATCGGGTGTGGTCGTATTCGCGAGGACATCAAAGGCGGCTTCGCGTCTCTCCGAAGAGATCCGGGAGAGCAGGGCGAAGAAGACCTACTGGGCCTGTGTCTACGGACAGGTGCCGGAAGCAGGAGACTGGACGGACCAGCTCGAACGCCGCGAGTATTCCTCGCACGTCGTCGAGCCCCCCGCAGGAAAGAGAGCAAGACTCACCTACCGACGCCTAAAGAGCGCCTCCGACGTCAGCATTGTCGAAATCGACCTGGAGACGGGGCGCCACCATCAGATCCGCGTCCAGTTCAGCCATCGCGAGCATCCGATTCTGGGCGACCGCCGCTACGGATCCAACGTGCCCTTCGCCGACGACGCGATCGCGCTGCACGCGAGGCAGATGGAGATCAAACATCCGACCCGTGACGAGACGATGTGTTTCAACGCTCCTGCTCCGAATAGCTGGGGCCCATACCACCCGTAAGCGAAAGACCACCATGTCCATACCCGTCTGTGATCCGCATTTCCATCTCTGGAACGTAAACGAGCGCCCAAACCCGAATCTCGGCGATAATGCGCAGCATCCGCTCCCAGTCTACCTCGCTTCGGACTATCTCGAGGACATGGCCAGTTTGCCCGATCCGCTTCATATCGTCTCAAGCTTACACGTCGAAACGGTCGTCGGTCAGACGCCGGGCGGATTCGCGATCGATACGGTCGGGGAAACCCGTTTTGTCTGTGACCAGATGAACGATACCGGCCACCTGATCGGAATCGTCGCTTTCGTCCACCTGGCCAGGGACACGGGGGAGACTGCAACGATGTTGAGCCAGCACGCAGAGGCGGCCGGTGGACGGCTGCGCGGCGTACGCATGATCCTGAACCATCACGACGAGAAACCCGATCTCACGTGGCCCCAGGTCGAACACGATCGTTTCCTCACGGATCCCGTCTTCCAGGAGGGCATCGCTTATCTCGGCGAGAGCGGCCTCTCCTTCGACCTCCAGTGCAACCCGCACCAACTGCTGGACGCCGCGAAGACCTTCTCGAACTATCCGGACACGCCCGTCATTCTGGACCACCTCGGGACCTTCCACGACGGCGAGAATGATTCGTATGAGGAGATGTGGCGTGAAGGGATGCAGGCGTTGGCGGACGTCTCACACACCAACGTTAAACTATCGATGCTCTTCTTCGGCCGAAATGGCTATCACAAGGATCCCGACAAGGAAGCCAAGATCCGCGACCTGGTCCTCGAGACCATTGATCGCTTTGGCGTCAACCGCTGCATGTTCGCCAGCAACTACCCCGTCGAACGTATCCAGGGCATTGACATCCCCACCCTCTACGGTCAGTTCTACAACTGGACATCTCACTTGCCGCCGTCAGACCTAGCCGCGTTATTCCACGACACTGCGGCTCGCGTCTACAAGATGTAACGCCATCGCCGGTCACCCTGAGCGGAGTCGAAGGGCGGCCGGCGACAACTAGAGAAACTCATATGCAAAAATCGCTCGACCAACGTCTGGACAACATCCGGAACAACCCGGACAACGACGAATTCATTATCGCCTACGCGGCGGACCCGGACATGTCCTGGGGCGTCGCCACCTTACCTACCGGCACATCCATCCAGACCTTCTGCGACGGCCTCGAAGACCTGGTTGATCAAGCCAAGATCGACATTCTCCTGACTTCGGTTTCGAGCATGGACATTCTGGCACGTGAGCGACGACTCTTCGACAACTCCCCCGTCACGCCCGCCATTCGGGCGAACGACACGACAGATCTGTGGGCCGCTCGAGGGGGAAGTTACCAGCAACACGCATCCCGACCGTTCGCCAGCACGACGATCGAAGAAGCGAAATTCGGGACGTTAACCCCGGAAGCCGATCAGCAGCCGGACTTAAACCTGGGTCTATACTCGGTCACCTTCAACAACGACCTCGATTCCGACTGGTTCAGCCTGGAGCAGTTCAAAGAGTTCCGCGTCGAAGCAGCGCAGAACAACTTCCGCTACTTCCTCGAAGTGTTCAACCCGAACGTAGCCGACTGCGGCGTGCCAGACGACCAGATCGGCAACTTCGTGATCGACAACATCGCACGGATGCTGGCGGGGATTCCGCGCGCATCCAGACCCGAATTCCTGAAGATCGCCTACAACGGGCCGGACTCGATGGAAGCCCTCTGTGCCTACGACCCGTCCGTCGTCGTCGGCATCCTGGGTGGCGTAACCAGCACGACCTACGATGCATACAAGCTGATCCACGACGCCAAGAAACACGGCGCCCGCGTCGCGCTCTTCGGACGCCGGATCAAGGGCGCGGAACACCCTCGCTCATTCGTCGCCACCCTCCGCGAAGTCGCCGACGGCAATGTCGGCCCTGAAGAGGGAGTCAAGGTCTACCGTGCCGATCTGGATAAGCTCGGTATCGTACCTGCCCGATCCCTGAAGGACGATATGGCGCTATTCACACCTGGTCTGAAGCAGTGACACAACATACCGAAATGTCGACGTACATCGTCTCTCCTCTCCCACAAGTGGGAGAGGAGGGCCTCACCCCCAGACAGGAGACCAGCCTTTGACCGATCAGGTGATCCTCTTCCTTGTCGACGGGATGCGTCCGGACGGCCTTCAGCAGGCCGATACGCCCATCCTCGATCGACTGATCGCGACGGGCTCCTCCACGATGCGCGCACGAACCGTGATGCCGTCCGTCACCCTTCCCTGCCACATGTCGCTGTTCCACAGCGTCGGCCCGGATCGCCACGGCATCACGACCAACACCTGGATGCCCCAGGTTCGGCCGATTCCAGGCCTGACCGACGCCATCCACGCGGCCGGCAAGCGAACAGCGGCGTTCTTCAACTGGGAAGAACTACGCGACCTATCGCGTCCGGGTAGCCTAGATAATATCTACTTCTCTGCATCAGCCCAGGATCTGTCGGGAAAAGGCGATCGGGAGATTGCCGACGCCGCACATCGACATCTCGCTGAAGCGAAACCCAACTTCGCGTTCGTCTACTTCGGCTGCACCGACGAGACGGGACACGCCCACGGATGGATGACCGATGAATACCTGTCCGCCATTTCCACCGCAGACAGCTGCATTGGACGCGTCGTGGCAGCGATGCAGGAGAATGCTGTGGCTGTTGTGATGGCCGATCACGGGGGACACGAAAAGACGCACGGAACCGAGTCCGACGAGGACATGACCATCCCGCTCATCCTTTCCAGGATTGGCACCGACTCTGCGACAACGATCGAGGGAGACGTGCACATCACGGATGTCGCACCCACCGTCGCAGCCCTGCTCGGCGTGCCCGCTCCACCAGGCTGGATCGGAAAACCAATCAAATTCTGAACACAAACGGAGACTTGATGCCCACCTTCACCGAACAACAGATCATCGACGCGGCCGCTCAGATCCTCGAGGCTGCCGGGACGCCTGCCGAGAACGCGCGTCTCGTTGCTGAACTCCTCGCGGAAGCCAATGCGACGGGCCACGATTCCCACGGGGTGATCCGCATCCCCCAGTATCTCGACTCGGTCGACAAGGGTGACGTGGCCCCCGACGCGACGGTCGACACGGTTCAGGAAAACCCGATCATGGCCATCCTTGATGGAAACTGGGGATTCGGGCAGGTCACGATGAGCCGGGGCGTGGACATCGCGCTCAAGAAAGCAAAGGCAAGCGGCCTGGCGGCTGTCGCGGTCCGGGGAGCCAATCACATCGGCCGCCTGGGCAGCTACGTCGACCACATCGCCAAACAGGGCATGGTCGGGCTGATGTTCGTGAACGCTGTCGGGACACCGGGCTACCGAATGGCACCCTGGGGTGGAACCGAGCCCCGCCTCGTCACCGACCCGATCGCCTTCGGCATCCCGCATTCATCGGGGACACCGATCGTCATGGACATGACCACGACGGTCGTTGCGGAGGGCAAGGTGCGTGTCCAGCGGAATCGGGGCGAAGAGACCCCTGACGGCTGGCTCCTCGACTCGGACGGCAAACCGACCAAAGATCCTAACAAGCTCTATGGGGATCCACCAGGCAGTATCCTTCCGCTCGGCGGGATGACGGCAGGCCACAAGGGCTATGGGTTGAACGTCGCGATCGAACTGCTCGCCGGCGTACTCAGCGGAACGGGCACCATCGGTAAGGACCAGCGTCTCAGCAACGGCATCCTCTTGATCGTCCTCGACGTAGCCCAGTTCCTCCCGATCGACGACTTCTACCGCGAATCCGACAGCTTCATCGCGCACGTAAAGTCATCCCCGCCTGCAGAAGGCTTCAGCGAGATCCTTCTCCCTGGCGAAATCGAAGCAAAGGTGAAGCGCCAGCGAACCGATGACGGCATCTTCGTCGAAGACGAAACCTGGAAACAGATTTGCGACTGGGGCACCAAGCTGGGGATCGAACTGCAGGGGTAACCCTGCCTTTAAATCCTCTATCATTAATCTTCTATCCCATGTCCTTCCTCAACGGTATAACCGCTTTCCTGATCTTCCAACTAATCGGGGAAGTCGGCGTCCACACACTCTCGCTTCCCATCCCGGGCCCAGTCCTCGGGATGTTCCTCCTGTTCGTGCCGGCAGGCATCGGCGTGATCGTCCACTTCGACACGCTCAGGGGCCAGTAGATCTCGATCGTGGTCGCCCTCATCCTCAGCACTAACGACGGCGTTGCTGTTACGGTGGCTGATCACGTTCAACAGGTAAGAGTTCAGGACAACCCTCTCATTCCTATCTGTGTGCGGTCGTTTTTGGCTTCTCTCATCTTGCATTGACTATGTCCTTACGTACCGACCTCACCGCTCTCCTCGGCATCCCAACAGATCGCTGTGGACTCGCTCCTGAATCCCGCGGCCAGTTCCAGCGCGACGACGTCGTGATCGAAAAGTGGATCTGGACAGCCGAACCTGGATCCCGCGTTCCTTCTGTGCTGTATCGCCCCGAGTCTCCATCCGGAAAGATGCCCGCCATGGTCATCACCTGCGGTCACGGCGGCAGTAAGAGCCAATGGTCCCTAACCTACATCGGCCAGACTTACGCCAAACTGGGTGTCGCATGCCTGGTGCTGGATCCAATCGGTGAGGAAGAGCGGCACATCGATGGGAAGCTCGGTACGCGCGCACACGATCCCGAGCCTGTGCACAACTGTGCCGATCACGCAGGGCGGCTGATCATGGGGAAGCTCGTGTTCGACACGATGCGTGGCATCGACTTTCTGCACACGAGATCGGACATCGACGTCGATCGCATAGGAGTAGCGGGAAACTCATTGGGCGGGGCGAAAGCGACGTGGATGCTGGCGCTGGACGAGCGATTGAAGCTGGGGCTCGTCTGCGGATGGGGCTACAGTGACCACCTCACGGCGCACGGTAAGTTCTGCACGCGTATTCCCAACATTCGTCTACGAGAGCGGTGTGATTGGCAGACATTCCTGAAGCTCGCAGCACCGCACGCTGCCATCCGCGTGATGAACGGCGACACGGATCCCATCATCGACGACAACGAGACCGGCTACGTGTGGAGGGATACGCGAGAAAACGTTGAGCAGGTAAGAGAGGCGTTTGGTCAGGGCCGAATCGACAGCTGGTTCGAAGCCGGTGGAGGGCACCGACCGTATCACGGATATGTAGATGCTCTCGAGTGGATCAGCCGGCATTTCGGGACGCCGAACGTAGCGACTCATGCAATCACCGAACTCCCAACGCTCAACGCAGGCACCTGGTGCGACCAGCACGGGATCGTGTTGGAACGCCTCTACGACGTAGAACTTCACCAACGAGGCGCAACACTGCCCGACTTAGGGCTTCGCCCGATCAAACCGACCGAGCTCGCCTGCCTGACGCCGAACGAGCTGGGTCAGCCCGAGTTCACGATCGAAGGCTGGCTCGACGCGATCTCGGGCTGACCGAAACCGCTACCACATCGTCTCGAACGACAAGTACATCGGCTGTCACGAGTGCTCGCGCAATTGCCTCGTCGGCATCGGCTGCGGCGTCTGCGCCAAGACCTGACGGATGGACGTGCTGTCCTGCGCGTCAGATCCGGATCAAGAGCTGAAGCAGATTGAAGCGGTCTGAAAGATTGAGGATCTAGGATCGAGAATTTAAGACCGATTCTCGGTCTTCACTATCAGCCTCCCGCCGGGAAGCGCTCGTACCCTTCCATCGAATACGGCTTACTCCCCTTCGCCCAGCCCACACCGAGTTCACTGAAGAGCTTCCCTTCATCCGCACTCCTGTTTAGAAGGTCGAATAGTCCCTTCACTTCCAAGAACTTATGCTCGCCCTTCATCACGGTCTCAACCTCCTCGGCCGGGAAATCGTGGACCCCGGGACAGCTCTCGTGAGCGCCGTTGATAGCAATCGTTTGCGATCGGCCCATCTCCAGGGAGGCCAGGACGGGCTCGCCCTCACGAAGCGCGCTGACCATGTTCCGCCACGGGCCCGTCCGCATTCGGGAATCACCGTCGTCGATCGTTTCGGATTCTCCGTTCGTGTATGAGATCTGAGCCAACCCGGTCTCCCAGTTGACCGTCCCGTTCTCGCAGTCCATATCCATGATCGGACCGAACTGACTGCCATCTGGGGCGTAGCTCGCGACGTGCGACATGGCGATCACGGCGGTCGATCCCGTGGCCATCTCCACACGCAGACAGGCCGTATCCAAGTTCTCGATCTCCCACGCGCGATACAGTTCGGCCTGCACGGATGTGATCCCACACGGATCTCCATCCGTATCGCTGCACAGGTGAAAAATGTTCGTCAGGTAGTGAGCGAGTGCATTGTTGATCGGGCTGTCCAACGTCCAGATGCCGTCTCGCTGGCGGGTGCCGGCCCAGGGGTTGCGCGAGTAGTAATGGTCGCCTCTCGGCCAACTCGCCTTCAGCCTCGCCATCTTGACCTTGCCCAGACGGCCGTCGAGCACGCGCTTCTTCAGTTCGATGATCGTCTGGCTGTAGAGATGCTGGTATCCGATCAGGATCGTCTTTCCCGTCCGGTCTCTGACGTCGATCAGGTGTTCCGCATCCTGAACGGCGCCGCATAAGGGCTTCTCCACGAGGACGTGATACCCCGCGTCCATGCACCGCGCGCTCAGCCGGACGTGATCGTGAATCCCGATCGGCAGCGTGATGACGTCCACTCCGCCTGCCGCGATCAGGTCTTCGAGTGTGTCGAAGATGCGCACACCCTGTCCCCTATATTCGGCAAGCTTCTCAGTGTGGTTCGCCGGATCGATACAGACGACCGCGTCCAGCACCCCCTGCCCATCGGCCTGAATCTCCGCCGCAGACTCGAGATGAGACTTTCCATACCCGCCCAACCCCACGACGGCAAACTTAACAGCATCGCGCAAACCGTGCTCCTCCCATGCATCTACCGGGACCGTAGCCGCTCCAGGCTCCCCTTCAGAACCTGGCAACCGTATGCCAGCGCATTGCCGACGTTCATGAACCGGTATCCCCAATCTAGTTTCTCTTCGATCTCATCCGGGTCGACGAGCGTGGTCGCCGGTACGATTCCTGTCCCATCCAGCCGCTCCGGGAAGGCTCGCATCAGCGATTGTACTTCCTCGCATCCCGTATCCGTAATCTTCCCTACCGAGGCCGTCATGTCGAGCGGACCGAAGAACAGAACATCAATCCCTGGCACCTTCACGATCTCGTCGAGATTGTTGAACGCCTCCTGACTTTCGATCTGCACGACTAGGACGGTCTCCTCGTTCGCCGTCCGCATGACGTGATCCCGATCCAGGCCGGCCACCACCGCCCAGTTCGGCGACAGCCCCCGGTTGCCTTCTGGGGGATACTTGGCGCACTGGACGGCGAATCGGGCCTGGTCGGCGTCCTCCACCTGAGGAACCATCACGGCGACAGCTCCCGCATCGTAGGCTTTCTTGATCCGGGCGGGGTCATTCCAGGCCACCCGAATCATCGGGGCAACACCCTGCTGCCGGGCGAAGATCGGAATCGATCCGATGGACTCGGTGTCGAACGGCTGGGGCTCCAGATCGATCCAGAGAAAGTCAGGACCGGTCCCCAGCACCATGCTGGCTGCGACGGCTGTGGGAGCCGGCAGCGAGGTCCCCAGGACGGTCTCGCCGTTCTTGAGTTTGGTTTTCAGCGGATTGGGATACATCAGACCTCCATGCGTGTGAATTCAGGGCCCGAATATAGCCGGATTACCAGGATGGGCAATGCAGAACCAGGACGTCAGCAAACAGCTAGACGCTAGACCGGATCTTCCATTCCCTGTATGCTTCAGGCATACACCGCGCTCAGGGCCGATATCCTGCATCTATGGCATCTTGCTCACGGTTAAAGAACACCCGATGAGTGGCGTAGTGACCCTTCCGAAGCCAAGTCAGAGCGTCAGCACCCCTTAAGTGTCGAGTACCTCGGGATTCACGCAGGCTGGCGGCCTGTCCCCTCGCAGGACGGCTAGCAGATTCTCCACCGCCAGCTCCCGCATCATCCGCCGCGTCTCTTCAGTTGCTGTCCCGATATGCGGAAAGCAGATCACGTTTTGCAGTGTGTAGACGGGGTCGTCCTCTTCAGGCGGTTCACGCTCCAGCACGTCAAGACCTGCTCCAGCGATCACGTCGTTCTGAAGGGCGAAGGTCAACGCCTTCTGATCGACCAGGCCGCCCCGGGCCGTGTTAATCAGATACGCCGTTGGCTTCATCTTCGCCAACTCCGCCTCGCCGATCAGATGGCATGACGACGCATCCAGGTTCGTGTGCAAGCTCACGAAGTCGGATTCGGCCAGGAGATCGTCCAGCGGGCAGTAGCTCGACTCGGGGGCATCAGGGTGCGGGGTGTCGAACACGTCATACCAGAGTGTCTTCATCCCCAGCGCCTGCATACGCCGGGTCACCTCCTGCCCGATCCGGCCGAACCCGACGACGCCCAGTGTCTTTCCCTGCACGTCGTGACCAAGTGGCGGGGCCTGCTCCCGACGAGCCCATCCGCCGTTGCGCACGAATCGCTCGTTGTCGAACAGACGCAACGTCAGGTTGAAGATCAGAGCCATCGTGACGTTGGCGACCGCCGCAGTAAGGACGCCCGGCGTGTTACACACGACCACCCCGTGGGCTGTCGCTTCCGGGATGTCGAACGGATCGTAACCGACGCTGTGTGAAGAAAGGACGCGGAGACTGGTTGCCGCATCGAAGAAAGCCTTGTCGGCCGGAATCCTCGGGGATACCAGCACACCATCCACGTCACCTAGCGACGCCCGCAGTTCATCTCTGGGCGTCGTGTAGTCGAGCTGCCGAACATCACATTCCACTCGAATCTGGTCGAGCAGGTCGTCCTCCAGGGGCACCAGCACGGTCACAACAGGTCGCTCGCTCAAGCTGCGCTCTCCTCTCATCATTGCATCAAGGCCTCTCACATCAACGAGAGACCAGAGTGTCACTTGTCAGGATTCGTTCTCAAGTATGGCCCAAGACACGTGTATTTACGCCAGGAATCGCCATCAGCACGATCTTAGCATGAATCAGAGAGAGATATCTCAACCGGGAGTAGAACGCGATTCACACAATCTCTGATCCAGATCATTGCGACCTTAACCGTGAACCTTTCTGTCTCATATCATATAATCTGGGAATGGGAACAATCCAGGGGGCAGGTCGGCTCCTCGCTCACGTAGCGCCACCGTATCAGAAGCGAATCCCCCACCAAAGCGGTCTCGGTGATCTCGATACTGGGACCTACCTACGGATCGACGGGATTCAACCTGGACGGATTCGTGCAGGCCACTGCCATAGTAGCCAATACGGCGAACAGACTTCTCAAGGTCTTGCCCCGGCTTGTGTAAACCGATACTGATCCGGTTCCCAAAGATTGCAATTCCCATACCAGATCCGATTCGGTGAATTCGCGCAGACGATGGGGTCTTTGCGATGACCTGAATGTAAACAGAGTTACACACAAATGACGTTCTGTCCGACGTTCTGTCCACTGTTTGACACCCCCGAGCTATAGTGCGGAGTGGTCTGATGTCTGCAAACAGAATAGGCGCCCAACAGCCAAAGCCGTCACGCGCCCTCGTCCACTCGTCCTTTGAAACCTCGGCGAAGGAGAATCAATTCTCAATAACTGGAGCCACCCAGGGGACTCGAACCCCCGACCTATTGATTACAAATCAATTGCTCTACCAGCTGAGCTAGGGTGGCTCCATTCAGGTCCAACGGTGAGGAAATTACCAAACGGGTGAGTCGCGAGCAACTCAATTGCCCCTCAGGGATCCGCGAACAGGCGAACCCGCCCCTCCCGCGTAATCGCATATCTGACAATCTATCAGGCCTTAGGCATAGCGCGTTTATAATACGTAGGCGCGACAAGATAGGTGAACCCAGTTGGTCCGACAAGGTACGACCATAGCAGGAAGCTTCAAGGACCCCTCTGTATGAAGATCCTCGTTGATGCAGACGCTTTCCCTCGACCCGCTCGAGACATCCTTATCCGAGCCTCAAAGCGTCTCGAGATTCCCGTCACCTTTGTTGCCAACCGGCTTGTGCGACTTCCACCATCCGAACTCCTGTCCAGCGTCATCGCTCCAGAAGGCCCGGACCAGGCAGACGACATGATCGTTGAGCTTGCCGCATCCGAAGATCTGATCATCACGGCGGATATACCACTCGCAGATCGTGTCGTCCAGAAGGGTGCCGTCGCTTTGGATCCCCGGGGAACGTTGCACACGACTGATACGATCAAGGAAAGGCTGGCCACCAGAGACCTCATGGCGAACCTCAGAGATGTGGGACTCGTAACTGGCGGCCCCCCACCGTTCTCCACTCCGGACACACAGGCCTTCGCCGATGCGCTCAATCGGTTCCTGACCAGCCGTAGTCGCTCAGATTAATCGGTGAACGAGATGTAATTCCTTGCTTCCAAGGAGACCTGGGCTCTCACCGGTATAGATGGCATAGACACAGTATGCGGAATGGAACTTGACCGCAAAATCGCAGTGGTAACGGGCGGGGGCCGTGGAATGAAACAGAAGGAGGATAACTGCACATAACCTGCAGATAGATTGAATCAATATGTCAAAAGGCGAGTCCGGTGATCCGAACTCGCCTTAAGATTCACAATTACAATATTTCACAGCACTGACCACCACCCTATTGATTACAAATCAGTTGCTCTACCAGCTGAGCTAGAGTGGCTCCATTCAAGATCCAACGGTGAGGAAATTACCAAACGGGTGAATCGCGAGCAACTCAATTGCCAGTCAGGTATAAGCAAACAGCGCCACCCGACCTTCACGAAATGAGCCATTGCATAAAAAATTGGCACAGCGATGCTGGAGTGAGGACTCTCCGGCACGAAAAAAATTAATGGTTCTTTGAGACTTGCTTTTTGAAAATT